>Ga0304728_1000002_pt1 | contig 265680 bp, 325 predicted proteins | sample C_130625_MF_Meta_FD_190476 | JGI IMG/M metagenome (GOLD analysis project Ga0304728, IMG submission 190476) | Freshwater microbial communities from Lake Croche, Canada to study carbon cycling - C_130625_MF_MetaG (v2) (version 2) | ecosystem: Environmental > Aquatic > Freshwater > Lake | place... | reverse complement strand
TATACATCTAATTTGTTAGATATATCGCTGGCTAATTTTCTTAAGAATCCGTTTGCGCCACCGTTGCGTTCATACTGTGCAGGTGTTAAGAAAAACGCTTGTCCTAAAGTTAAAGATTCTGTAATGTTGCCCGCTTCATCTACACGATCTTGTGCGCCAGACACTATGCTATGGCCAAAGCGTAGTGCCGCGGCAGCAAATTCTATTTTTATACTTGCATCGACTTCAGGTTTAAATCCAGTGTAAGCAGATATCGCATCATTACCGATAATCTTTGGTAACCATTCTTTGTAAGTAATGACTTGTTCTTCTGCAATAACAATATTGCGGGCACGTTGATATAACTGTTCACCCGTCCAAGATGGATTAGCCGCACGTAGCTGATCAACATGCCAGTTGTGTTCTCTAATGAATAATGTTTGTATAGACGTTAAATCCGGATTTTCAGTTCCACGGGGATCTCCAAACAAAAATGATCCATTAACAATGGGACCATATTGTCCGTTGCTAGATGTTAACAATTTGCCAGTAGTGGCGATTGAACCGCCTTCTCGCAATAATACTGGGTTAGTAAATCCACTAACTGGTGTAACACCGGGAGGGTATGCAATACCATAAACTACACTACCATCGATCCATCCAGTTACATCGTTGATTGGTAGTGCAACAATGCCATTGATCCCAGTACCTGCGGCAACCTGCGCACGAGATACAGGAATATGACTACCTGGTGTTAGGTTAGTATCTCCAGCAGGTACTATAACATCGATATTAGCACCGCCAGTTCTTTCACTAGCTAGTTCATGAGTTATGAATTGACCCCATGCATACATGAATCCACTATAGCCAGTTGGATCAACAGTTTCACCTTCATTTACTTGATCCCATACTACTAAATTACTAACTGTGCGAGCATTGGCTAGATCAGTACGCATAGCATGTAAGCCATCTGTATAGCTGTTTACTGCATTTCGAGCAAATGGTGCTCCTGCACTATTGCGTAACGGTGCTGTAGGATGGTGCCCAGTTCCGTCGTAGCTTGGCGGCGGCACGCCGTTAAATCCTGCCGCAGGTATTAACGGTAATGGTAAGTTAACCGATACTTGCTCAGGAAATGTTCCAAAACTATAACCTGTTGGTTGTGTCCAGATATTTAAAGGCATAATATTTTTAGTTAACCCAAGGCCGCAGCCATTGCCACAGACAGTGCTCTTAGTGAACTAACAGCTGGGCTGGTAGTTGATAATATGGTGCCACTGGCTGGCAATGTTACTGAACTGTTTCCTATGAGATTTAAATTCAAATTGTAGCCGCCTGAAGTAACCAAATTCCCACTCAGTGTCACTTGATGGTCTTGTCCATCTTGAATTAGTGTAGTACCGGCAATAGTTCCAAAGTTTATGTGATTATTATTGGTTATAAAATTTGCCCCGAAATCCCAAGAGTATCCTTTGGCATTTGTTTCAAATCCAGTGGGTGCGGCGATAGTACCCATGTCTACTGTGAGATTGTTTGTGTTTAACAGTAATGATAGTAAATTTTCGCTTATACGTTGATCATATCCATACACTGTGGTTTGTGCATCGCCACCGGTGATTTTGTAATTGTTTAAATTCAAATTTGCACTCAGCGACGGTGTAGTATCGCTAGATAATATAGTCTTGGCTTCTAGGTTTACAGTTGTGGCTGTACCGGTCAAGACCACAGTATTTCCTGTGCTGGTTAGTGTTTTTAACTCTGCATTATTGTTAAGTATGTCTTTGAAAATACCAGTGCCAGTGCCCAGATTAGTAACACCGGTTATTCCTACACTTTGACTGATAGCAAGAAAATTAGCATTTACCTTGGTAAAAGCACTGCGCAAATCATCGCCTGTGCCGTCGTTTGCGTATGATCCGATATTAATTTGTAATGGTGCTGTCATAGTAGACTCTCTTTTAGTATTTACCGTTAACCCAACGCCGCAGCCATTGCCACAGCAAACGGTTTGGTACTTGTAGTTGTTGACCAACTCAGCGTTGAGCCATTGGTGGTTAATACTGCCCCACCTTTGCCAGTCTGGCTAGGGATTGTAAAAATATTAAGCGAATTCATTTGATTGTATACATCTGTAAAATTAGCATTTATCTTTAGAAACGCAGTGCGTAGCGGATCGCCCGTACCATCGTTTGCTACTGTTCCTAGATTGATTGTCTGTTGTGTCATTAGTTTCTCCCCACAGCAACTTCGATTATACCGGCTTCGCCGTAATCTTTATTTTCAAGTGCCTTACCAATGATGGCACCCAGTGTTGGCATCAATGCCTTTACAGCATATCCCGGTGTAGCACTAGTTGTCAGCATATCGCCTTTCTTGACACGCCCAACTACCTTGCATGGAACACGCCCCGCAAGTGCCACTAGATTTTTCAATCCCGGACAATCGGCATACATGATATAAGCTGCCTTGTCTTGACTACCGACCACACCTGCTACCCTGGTATCGTTGATCTGATCAGTTGTGGTTATTTCTTTATCACCACCGAATACTACCACTGTACCAACTTCATACTCGGCATCACCCTCATAGTACTCAGCCAAATCAGCTGAGTATGTGGCAATCAAAGTAGAACCAGATTGTAAGCTAAATTGTCCGTAGAACTTGGCACTGCTGTTAGTGTTAAGAACAGTTGTTTTAGCACCTGCAACAATATTGTTGGTAAAGAAATTGCCACCACTAACATCAACATTGCCACCACTTCCCAAAGTAATATTGGTGTTGGTACCTAGTGTCATTGTTCCCGTACTTGTTCCACTAACAGTGGCCCAAGTGAGTCCACCCGGAGTAAGATAACTGAACGATGATCCGGCACTGCTATAGGTAATGGCATTTGTACTGTATAGCTTCAATCCTTTAATATCAATGTATCCACTAGCATCCGACTGGGGAATTGTGGGTGTATCGGTGGCCGCATAAGTTTGACTGTAAGTCAAAGTTCCATAACTACTATGGAATCCAGTGGGTGTGCTGCCATTGTATCCTGCAGTACCGTTGCCACCTGATGCACTGCTGATGTACATAATACCTGGGGTCACAGTTCCCGAATTTGAAAATTTGTCGTTAGTAATAGCATTACCGTAAATCACGACTTTGTTAAACGATATAGCACTTGGGCTAGCAACTCCTGAACTTGAACCATCTTCTGATCCTAGATTAGCTAGCACAGTACCTTGATTTTGATAACTTAATTTAGTATTTAGAATACCAGTAGTAGTCGATGTTGCAGTTTTTAGATCTATCCAACCAAAGGTTGATGTAAACACAGCACTATTGAATTCAGCAAGGCCTGCATTGCTTTGAGTAAACGCTGTTCTAGGTACTGTACCATCGACACTGGCAGTGGCATACTGCATCAACAGTTTACTTTGTTGTATTGCCGCAGCCGAATTTATCATGCTGTCCACAACAACATTACTGTTGATCATGGTTGTCAAGGTAGATGTAGCAGATTCGTAAGTCCAGTTAGTTGTGTTACCAATGATCTGACCGTTAACCGAAGATACTCCGGTAGTGGTGTTGGCATAGCTTACATTGCCCACTCCACTTCCGCTATTGAAACTGTTCACTGTGACCACATAAACACCGTTGTAACCACTAGGTGTCATGCCATTCACCACAATGGTTTGCCCAACGGCAAATGGATTAACAATACTGCTGTAGGTCAATGTGGCTACAGTACCAGTACCACCTGCCCCTGTAACTGTGATCACATTATAGCCAGTACCTGTTACTACAGGAGAAGCACCATAATTACCTAGCAGAGGCGTAGTGATATTTCTCCAGCGACTTGAATAAAATGTCAACGAACCGCTGGCAGTTGTGAGTGCAACATTGGTACCATTTAAGGATGCACTAACTGTGATGCTTCCCGATGGCACATCTACAGGATTTCCGGGAATACCTGTGATATAATATGTACCAGCTGTTAGTTTGTCAATGGCAGTGCCAGTAAACGTAATTGTATCACCTATAGCCAAACTTGAGAATGCACCACTAGTAATAGTAAAGCCACTTATGTAGTTGGTAGTGACTGCTGTGCTAGTCACAGCACCAACTGTGGTATCATAGACTAAAATATTTCCAGCCACTGGCGAACTAAATTGAACATCTTTAAGTCCTGCTAGATATGAAGTTTGATCAACATATGATTTATTAGCGGCGTCTGTACCATTTTTCGGCGCACCCACGTTGACAATGGCATTGTTAGCCATGTTCAAAGGATTCTTCATGGCCAACGTGCCATTCAATGCTAAGAAGCCAGGGCCTTTCAAATTGCTGGATGTGGTTGTTCCGCCCGAAGCTGTTAGTCCCAGACGATTATCAATGTAACCAATCACTGCTGTTTGTGTAGGCACTGTGAAGTCCGAAGGAGTAGCCATCGCCGCATCGTTGTCAAATTTGGTTATGGTAACACCAGTTTTAAATCCTAGGCCGCTTAGGTTGCTAAGAGCGATACTGGCACTGAATGTAACGGTACCAGTACCTTGGTCAACTGTGAAATATTTGCCAACACGGAATATGCCGTTTTCATCAGTGGTTACGTAGAACACACGACCCACTGTCTCTTCAAATATTTGATTGTTTGGATTAGCAGAAACAGCAGGAGGACCAAAAATCGTGTTGGGGTAGTTACTGGTGTTATAACCGCCAGTGCCTATCAATAAGAAATCGTGTCCTGTAGCACGACATGTACTGATGTTTACAATGATCTGTCCAGCTGATGCACCAGGATATCCGATCTTCAATGCAGTGGTAGTAGCACCAAATGGTTTGCTTATACCCAGCGTTGAGCTGGCACTGGTTGTTGTTACTACTGCCATCAACGCTGTGCCTGTAAATGTTCCAGGGTTAGTTGGATAAGTCAGCACTATACTGGTTTGACCGGTAGCTGTAGCACTAGAGCACAGCCATGTTCCATTGTACATTGGATTGGTACTATTATAAACACGATAGTATGCACCGTTAACTATGTCCATACTGGCCACAGTGAATGTTACGCTGTATGTGCCGTAGCCTGACCCTGATGCTGTTGCGCCGCTAATTGCAAAACCAACAAATGTACGACTGCCCCCAAACGCAAAGGTAGTGGATGTCCAGTACAGTGTTATGCCACTTAGTGTGCCGCTAGACACAGGAACAAATTGATTGGCATCGGCCGCAAATTGTGTAGTACTGATTGTAAATGTTGTTGCACTTGGGATACTTTGAATGTAATAAGTTGTGCCAACTGTTGCCGAGGTAGTGGTTGTAGCAGGCAAACCTGCTACAATATTTCCCAGTTGTGAACTGGTAGCAGTAGGCAAGCTGAATATGATTTGGTTACCTACAGTCAATCCTGTGGTTGAAGTTACAGTAAGTAAATTGCCGGTAAATGCTAATATAGTTACTGCTCCACCTTGTACATAGCTGGTTCCTGTAACTGCAATAGGATATCCCACTGTGATCTGAGTGGCATTGTTAGAACTGGTAACCGTCGAAGTAAACACTGTAGTAGTTGACATAGTAACAACAAATGTTGCACTGCCAAAACTTGGAGTTACTATAGGAGTTGACGAATATCCGTAGCCGCCGCTGGTTACAGTAACCCCGGTGATGGTCTGTGTAGTAGCATCGATAGTAGCTATGGCCTGTGCTGAAATTCCTGTAAAGGTTGATCCATTGTTAAATGTCAAGCTAGGTGCTATAGAGTAACTGTTGTTACCAGACACATTTACTGAAATTCCAGTCACTGTCTGCGGGAATGACGCAGTAATATTTGCATTAGTGGTAAGCCATACTGCAGGACTCACAACAAATGTAGTACCGTTGGCCGACACCGACTGCACTAAACAGTTGGCAGGCACTATACAGTTATTGGTCAAAGTAATACCGGTAAATGAACTAACAGTGGTAGTTGTTGCATTTGAATAAGTTACACTGGTATTAGTACCGGTACCTACTGTGTATGTGCCGTTGTATCCTGCGGCGGTGCTAGTAAATCCACTTACCACAATAGTACTGCCACTGGGGAATGGAATTTGTGTGGCATTTGAATTCAAGAATGTTATAGTAACTGTAGAGCCACTACCGCTTATACTTGTGGGTGTAAATGTTCCACCACTAGTTATAATCATACCCACTAACAGATTGGTAGTACTAGCCACGGTAATAGTAGTTTGACTGGTATTACCAACCACTTGATAAGTGCCATTGTAGGCAGTGTTACTTTGTCCGCTGATAGTGGTGTAACTGTCTACTGGCGGTAGAGCTGGCGTTGGGTTAGTACTAGTTTGTGTACTGGGCACATTGTAAGTAATATACTGATAAGCAGTGCTGTTAACATTGTACTGGGCACTGGCAAATGTCAACGCACCGGAAGAAGTATTAGTACCTGCCAAGTTATATAACGAATTTGGATCAATTGTAACATACGATTGGAATGAAGTTCCAAAGGTCAATGCCGCACCTGCGGATATACCACTTGTGGTAGTACTCAATGTAATATTAGTACCTGACACTGCTGTTACATAAATTCCATTACCTGTGAATCCAGAACCTTGCACGTAAGTGTATTGATTTTTTGCAGGAACACTTGGTGTTATAGTTCCACCTATGCCACTGACAACCAATGTGGGGCTACCCGAAGTTCCGCCACTTACGTAAGTGGCTGTGCCCGCAACCACTGCAGGAGTATAGCTAATAACTCTATGTACACGACCGTTCCATGATGTGAGATATGTACCTGTGTTCAATTGCGATATTACAATTGACTGTGACAATGGGGTAATAGCAATCTTGTTATCGCCAACTTGAGAGCCTTGTGTCCTAGCGGCAAAGTAAACAAAAGTATTTGTTGGGTTGATAGTTGGATACGCATTGGTAGCACTGGTATTGTTAAGAACAATAGTATATGGTCCTGTACCTGTACCAGAGACTGAACTGACATATAAACCAGTTGAACTAAATCCTAATCCTCCAACATACATGCCTATTGCAATAGTTCCAACAACACTGTTTACAGTTATCGATGAACTTGATATACTGCCTGCAGTCACAGTACCGGTGGCATACCCTGTGGAGTAGGCTGTAGGATCTGGATTTGCTATGCTCAATGGATCAGTACCAAGTTGGTAATAGTTAAACGATGAATCAGTTTGAATCACAGCAGTTGTTTGTGATATAGTTTGGAACGTGATTTGAGTCACATTAGCAACTGGTTGTGAAGTTGGCGTTGCAGTTAGAGTAACAGCATAGGTAGACCCGCTGATCAATGATACAGCGTATACTGTACTAGTTCCTGAAAATCCTGTACCAGTTACTATCTGTCCAACAGTGATAGTTCCTTGAGTTACTAATACTGTTATAACAGCACTGCTAGTAGCATTAGCAACAGGGCTAACGAATGTTGCAGTGGCCGAACCAGTTCCGCCAACAGTGCTCAATTGTGTTAGACTTTCTCCAGTTGATTCAGATAGATTATATGTAATAATTCTATAAACACTAGATAGATTGTTTAAGTATTGAAAACTTGTGCTAGGTCTAGTAGGTCTTACTGTACCAACATTGTAAACTTTTTGGTTCTGCAGTACTCGAATGGTCACTATCTGCCCATCATACAATGCATATTGCAGACCACTAGTGGCAGTGCCACTGCCTGCTGTACTGAAACTTATTTGTAAAACATCTTGTCCGTTGATACTGATACCAGCATGCTGGACACTAGAAACACTGTATCTAGTGACACCACCGCCTGCTAAAGTATGATCGATTTCAAGTTCAGAGTTATTAAAAGGTGTGTACTGATAACCTATAATCCAAACACTAAGAGCCGCTTTGGTTGCAGTTGGCTCCATAAATCCAGAGGTAGTGGCCTGTTTGTATACTCTGGCAGTTTGTATCTGATTGTTGGCCAACGTTACTATGTTGGGTAATGAAGTAGTATCATACCCAGTGGCACGTAAACCATAGTCACCGTTTGAATTAGATCCGGCTACACTACGAATTTGAGCACCGTTCAACGCCCAATATGCAGTGTGATTATAGTATGTAAAGGTTGAAACTTGTTCTGTTAAACCGTTGTTGGTTGCAAGCACACCAAATCCCAGATCGTTTACTTGTGTGTAATCATTGGCCAACATTGACCGATTGCCGCCCATCTCTATCGGTACACTCAAAGCGCCGCCTTGATTGATATAGTTCAATAATCCAGTGGCTTTTGTTCCTGTAATTGCAATAGGACTTGAACTCAATGCCACGATCTGTGTAGCACTAACTGTCCATGTGCTAGTACCAGTGGCGCCACTACCAGTTAGGTTAGTAGAAATTGTTGTTCCTGTTAGAATACCTAGGCCTGAAATAGTCATGCCAACAGCGATAGTTCCTGATGACCAAGTAGCATACAGTGTGGTTCCTGATATATAACCAGTAAATGATGCTGAACTATATGTACCGATCATATTGGTTTTGGCATTGGCTATGGTGGTAAAATCTGCAGAACTGACTGTTGGAGTATATCTGCCTAGCGGGTTAGTTGACACCAAATTGCCACCAGTAAATGTTACAACAGTACCATCAATATTATTGCCATTGGTGCTAGGAGAACTTGCAGTAGCCACAGCACTGATAGTGATCGGACCACCTATATTGGCAGTGTAATTTGCCACAGCTGAACCTGTAGCACCAGTTGCCGGAGTTGTTGCTAGTTGAACAGTAACTTGTGTTGTAGTAGCTGACAATACAGTCCAAGTGCCATTGTAGCCTGACACTACAAACGAAGAAACAGTCAGTGTAGAACCTACAGTAAATGGGATACTTGTTTGTACTGCATAGTTTAGTGTACCAATAGTACTGCTGGCGGTGGCGCTGGTAATACTGATAGCTGGACCGTTAAGTGCAGTTATAGTTGTGCCTGGACTAATACCGGTACCTGTGATAGTAGTAGATGGACTTACGCTGAGTCCTGGAATCCAAGATACGTTATAAAGGTACGTGCTGTTTGCTGTCAGTGTTGCCTGTGCTGAGTAATTGAATGCTCCGTCTCCTGTGTAATCGATCAAATAACTGACCAAATTAGCGATTCTTGTCTGCTCAGGTGAAGGTGAACCACTTGGAGTATAGGTATAAGTTGTCGTGTCTTGCAGTAAGTTATTACCATTGGTCACAGTAATTGCTTTGTTAACAACAATTGATTGCAGTATTGAGTTAAGTTTTACAAATGCTGCCAGGTAAATTGCTTGCACACTTACAGTATTGGTACCAATGACTGTCTGCAATGTGCTAGTGCTACCGTTGTAGTTCCATAACGATATATCATAAATTGCACTGTTGGCATTATTACCTATATTATTATAAACAATATCATAAGTCAATGCATCAATGATATAGCTGATGCTGGTTTGTACTTTAATTGCGCTGTAGGCAGCATTGGCACTGATATTAAAATTAGACGATATCCAAGAAGTAATTTCTTGTTGAATGAATGCCTTGTTAGCTTGTAAAATATTCTTAACAGCTAGCTGATTAGTTGTAGTATAAGTGCTAGTAGTTGTAGGCCAATTAATAATTGGTAAGTAGCTGAGACCGTAGTTGAGAATGTTAGTGACAATAGTAAGGTTACTGGTGATTGTACCAGTGCCCACAACTGACGGACTAGAAAGATTAGATACCAATGTACCGATATAGTTTGCGGCTTGACCCGTTAAAGACAATGCTAGACCGGCCGGACTATTTTGAGGCTGTAGCAAAGTCAACGCTATTTTTTGACTTTGATAGTTTATACCCAATGCCAAGTCAAATGATACTGCATCGATAATTGAACCTAATGTTGTGCTGATGCCGTTGTAGCTGTTACCAAACGATGCAATAGGGTTATATGGTGTTGAGGCATCTAACACAAGTATAGCCTGCGGCAACGAGAACACATAAGTTCCAGAAGCTTGAGCATTTAATGCTGTTGTTAACAACACAGTAGTACTTGCTCCGTTCCATATAGGACTAACGTAGGTATAGGCTGGAAGTCCATTACCAGTTACCAGCATGCCGCTGGTAATTCCTGCGTATGAATTAAGAACAATACTGGAGCTACCGCTTGCTCCACCTGAAACATAGCTAGCACTGACTTGTTGTACTGCTTGACTGTAACTTAAAATCTGGTTAACTTGATAACGATTACCTTGAACATAGAAACTACATGGAACTTGCGGAGCACGTACATCAAGTCCTGAATTAGAATAACCAGTAAGTGTAACGCTGAGTCCAGCAATGCCATTAACAGAATTTACCGCAGTAATATTCCCTAATAGTCTTCCGGCAAAGCCGTCAATAAATTGGCCACCCGCGAATCTAGGAGCATTAGTACTACCACTAAAACAACCGCTTTCCTGTGCATAGGGACTCTTGGCTTTTATTTGACCGTTAGGATCAAGAACCATCATGAAGCCACCATGCCCTTGTCCCGATATTAGTCGAACACGAGTTGCATCGTTTACCAAGAACATATCAATCAGTTTGTTGTTCAACGGTGTTGAATAAATGTTCTGCGGGTCAGTTAGATAATGATAGCCATATGGCAGTGCTCCGTACAAGTGCCAGTTGCCTGATGGTAAAACGTTAGGACTTGCATCTGCTGAGATGAATGGATATCCTTGCAATACATTGGCATAAAATACATTACCGCTGACACTGGTAACAGTTGCTAGACCAGTAAATGCAATTATGTTAATTGGACTGCCTGATGTACCAACTGTGAATGAATTATTTAGAACCCACTGCGCTCCTGCCCCGGAATTCACTGTTGTGCTGTTGCTGTTATTGGCAACGCCACTTGTGGCAGTTCCTGTAATATAAGTACCAGTTGGTATACCGCTGCCAGTTATGGCCTGTCCTACAAAATTAGGAGAACTATATGTACTGGTATATCCAGTGTTGGCTCCAATGATAGTGCCAGTAGTCACTGATGACACAGTTAATATAGTAGCTTTGGTTGTAGGATTGACAGCAATATATCCAGTGAATGTTACTATGGCATCTGTTAGGATCAATCCTATCCATGTGTTTGGAGCAGTTCCTGTACCTAATGTTCCAGTAATAGAACCACTGGTAGAACTGAGAGTCAGCGTAGTATTAGCTGCCGCGGCATAGTCAATCCCGCCTCTCTTCAAACTTGGAAAGTTGATTTGACCTGTGAGTAAATTATCAACTGTAGCATCTCGATAAAAGAATGTGTTTATCCAAGGACTTTGACTTATACGATCTCGTGGGCGAATTATTGTACGTCTAAAATCATCACCTGCTATGGTACAGTTTTCAGGCAATTTAATTGGATAATCTTCGTAGTAAATACCGCTTTCGACATAGATGGCAATTTGTAAATTACTAGTAGTTGCACCAAAATCTATAGTTTCGCCAGTGATAAAGAATCCAGGTTGTGTCAATTGTAAAGTGATAGTATCATACGCTGATGTTGCACCTTGCAAGTAACTGACAATAACACCTTGCGCACCACTAAGGTTACCGATCAAAATGTTACCTGGTAGTATATGCACATCACCCGGAGTTCCTTGGTCAACATATCCACGACCGCCATTACTGAACTGTATGGTCCAGAGACCTGTTCCAAAACTAGGTGTCGGAGCAGACCCTACACCGTTGTTCACTATGCCCAACATAGTGGTATAATTAGTCAAGAATGTGTTGGTTGCTCCAGCTGCCAATAATGAACCTGAATCGAAATTCTGTGAAGCTTGTTGTTGATATCTAATTGCACCCACTCGGTTCAATACCTGGATGGCTAAATTTTGTGCAAACACTAGACCATCGTATGTCTCTGTATACTGGGAACCGATAGCTATACTAGCACTTGTATTCTTGAAGTAGGATTTACCGGCATTGATGCTTTGATAAGTTCCACCAGTCCATAGATCAATTGCCATAGCATCGATGATCAAACCAATGTCTCTATAGCAAGTTGATTGATTGTAGTTGAATCCTCCTACATATTTTTTAGTCATGTATGTTAACACATTGCCTGCAATAGCAGATGCCTGACCTAGCAGGGTCTGGGTCGCCGCATACAGTTGAGCATTAGTGACTAGGTATCCCGCCAAGTTAGGATATGTTGGTACTAGCGCAGTGTTGCTGCCTATTATTGGTTCAACAGTTTGAGTAAACAGGGTTGTGATAGTATTGGTTGCATAGGCACTTGGAGTATCGAATGTATACACAGGTGAATTACTGAATGTCTGTGCCAATTGTGCTCCATTCTGAGGAGTAACACTGTTACTACTTGCACAGGCTACCACAGTGCTTAACAAGCGACTAACAACTGAATTGGTACCGCCGTACCAGATACTTTGTTCTGCACTACCGCTGGCAAAATTTAACAGTATAAGATTGGCCGCATTGGCTGTGGCCACATTGCTGGCAGTGGTCGCTGTAGTAGCAGATGTGTCATAAGCAATGGCTTCGCACAGATATACTATACTGTTTTTAAACTGTGCTACTCCTTCTGCTGGTACAAATCCACTATGATTGGCCACAGCATACAGGTATGCATCTTCAGCCAAGAACTGTAAGTTATATAGAATACCCGACGCAGCCAAGCCATAGGTCAAATAAGGGACATTTGGCATTGAAGGTGTAGGACGATTGTATATGGTAGCAGTCGAAGTAGCACTGATGGCTACCAAGGGCAACGCAGTTGCACCTGTGCCGTATGTTTGGCTAATGGTAAATGTATTGCTTACTGAATTGATTGCCAATACGTAGTAGGTTGAACCAGCAGACCCTGCGACGTTTACACTGCCGCCCCAGTTGCTGGCGAATGTGATAGGTTGGCCAACATACAAATTGTAAACATTATAGGTTGAGAAAGCTGTGGTAGTTGTGCCTGTTAAAGTGATTGTGGCAGTGGTAGGACCATAAGTTAGTATTTGATTGATAGTTCCAAACAGTGAGTTTACACTGGCTGTGAGCGATGAATTATTGATAGTGGGGTATAGATATTGACCCTGACTATTTTGCGCACCACTGATATTTGAACCTGCCTGATTGGCCAATGCTGTGATATTAAACAGTTGTACATAGTTGTAGGCGATACCGCTCTGTGGTGTGGTAGCAGTAACTAGCGAAAATGTTAGCAATGCTGATGCTTGGCTTGTGCTACTGACAATACCTTGAACAGTTGTAATATTTGCAATGATAGAATTGTATAAAGTATCGCCGTTTACTACTAGATTTAATGTTTGATTAACATACTGTGGCACACTTGTTTGATACAATACAGTGCCATTGGTGCCCATTAGAGAATTGGTAATCACATTTTGTACTAGAGTCTTTAGGTAAATTACAGCCGCTACAGTAGCATCTTTTTCTTGATCTTGGAATGTGTTAATATTATAACTAGCGGCCCAATATTGTAATCCAGCATAGACGCTTTGACTATTGCCACCGTACATTAAATCATAAACTAGTGACCAGACAATAAATTTAACATCTCGTTGGCAAGTGGTTTTGTTGTATACTAGAGAAGGATATTTACTAGTTAGGTAGGCTATAATCTCTGCCTGCATAAATGTAATGTTGTTCAACAGTAGGGTCTTAGCATGAGTTTGTTCAGCAGTGGTTGAACCGATACTGGGGAAAGTTGGTGTAGGGGCAATGCCACTTGAAATAATTGACTGTAGATTGGTTATGTAGGGACCTATCAAAGACGCCTGACCAGCACTAGTTCCTATAGTAGCCAGTATGCTGGCTTGCAATCGATCCAACTCATAGTTCATTTCAGCACTGGTTATACCAATACCATAATGGCTAAAGTTCAATCCAGCCAGTGTGGTCTGCAGTGTTGATCCCAACAAAAGATCGTATTCTAATGCAGTGACAATTTGACCAACATATTGAGTTAACAATGCAGTATTGTAAGAATAGCTGGCGATCTGAGTCTGTATTTGATTAATAGCATCTTTGACCTGGGCCAATTGATTGGTAACAATATTTAGATTGATTGCGCTGTTGGGATTAAACAGACTAGTAGCTGCCGTGATACTGTTGTAGTTTGACCCTAGAATAACGTCATATCCAATACCTTGAGTTAGATTAACAAGTATATTGTAAAACCCGGTATTGTTAAACTGTGAGATGTATTTTTGATTAATGTAAGCAACAGTTTCTGTTTGAATGAATGTTTTGTTAAGTTCCAATAGATTCTGAGCTTGATAATACACAGGATTATTATTGTTACCGCTGGTACCTAACCCAGCTGAATAGATAGTTGATTGGGTTTGTACAGCATTTTGCGTGTAGGCAATGGTTTGACGATATGGTCCTGGTTCTAGCTGGCTTAGAGATATAAGACTGTCGGCCTGTAGCGCGGCTGCCCCTACGGTTTTGTATGCATAATGCCATGCACGACCATTGCGTCCCGGAGGAGTAAGCGTCTGATTGTCGTCGCCAGTAGTTGACACATACAGATTTATACTGCTGTAAAATGTGTTGTTGTCAACATAGAATTTGCTAGCGGCTTGTAGATCTGTACTGGAATTTGGAGTGCCATATCCTGCAAGTGGGCTCGGATGATCACCTAATGTTAGCGAACCAGTCATAGTGTCGCCGCCGCGATAGACCACGTCTTTACGTTGCATGACCTCAGTGCTTAAATAATTTCCAGTTAACCCAGAATCATAATCAGAATCGATTGCAGTGCCAGTGCCTGACCCAACGCCAGTTGCAGTGAATTTTACTCCAACTGTATTACTAACAGCACCTATCAAAGTAAAATCGGTAGATCCTACAGTGACGATTGTATAAGAATACCCTACACTAAATAATCCTGCTGTTACAGCACTGGTAGCAACTACTGGTTGTGCTCGTGACTTGATAGCGGCAGAGACAGTATAGGTACCTGCGATCTTTGCAGTGGTGGTTTGTCCAACATTGGTAAAATTATTGCCATCGGCTGCGATGAAATTACTGACACCGTAGTTGACAGTAACAGGCAATCGTCCCAGAGTGGTTGGCGCTCCGGAATAAAAATTATTAAACGCAGTAACTAGTCCAACACTGGGATCTTGCAAGTTGCCAACGGTGTATAAAGACACAGCATTGACACTTTGATTTAGTGTAGGGCTAGGATCATTGATCAATCTCGATGCTGTGGTTTTGAGATCGATGCTGTTTGAAGTGTAGGTAATAGTGATGTTGCCATCGCTGTTGGTAAGCGTTCTCGCTGACAAACTGGTTCCAGTGGCATTGGCAGTGATAAGTTGATTAGCAGAATATGCAGTACCGTCACTGAGTCCCCCGAATCCCAATTTGCCGCCCAGTCCAAAAATAGCATAAAGTTCGCTAAAGTTTGCATTAACTTTGTTGAACGATTGGCGAATACTGTCGCCAGTACCGTCGTTGCCCTGTATACCTGTATTAATTACTTGTTGTGTCATTTATTAAACTCCAAAGCTAGAACCGCAACCGCATGTTGTTTGTGCGTTGGGATTCTTTATGCTGAATGAACTGCCCTGTAAATCTTCTTTATAATCTATCTCTGCACCTGTAAGATACTGCATACTCATTGCATCTACAAGTACTCGAAATTCGTCTAAGGGAATTGTAAAATCATCTTCATTTGCTATTTCATCGAATGTGAAGCCATAGCTGAATCCGCTACACCCGCCGCCCTGTACAAATGTACGCAGTGCTAGGTTAGGATTGCCCTCTTCGTAGATCAAATCTTTAATTTTAGTCTTGGCCGAAGCAGAAATAGTGATCATGTTGTCCCTTGTTGTAATATTTAGCATAGAATTTTATAACCTTAATGTAAATACATTAATGTATATCAGAACAGAACAGCGACAAAACCACTATGTAAGAACCAGTAATCGGGGATTTACTCACACCTATGTGCGAGAAAAGCAAGTACTTGTGTTCAGATGCGACTGTTGTCAGGAAGTGTTTACACGAGATAGGGGATCAATGGATCCCAAGCGACTAAGCAACAATGTATACCATGTGTGTGGTGATTGTGACGCTAAAAAGTTTGCCCAGCTCAAGGGCGTGGAAGCTAGAAAAGTATGGTCAATGCCGGCCAGCAGTCTTAAGACACTCGACCAACTCTAGAGCCAATCACATTCCAGTTGATTATTTTGTAGATGTTTCGCAAGTAGGCTTTTTTGTCAGCTTGATAATCCAAAGCCCAAGCATGTTCCCACCAGTCAATCAGCAGTATGATATCCATTCGAATCTCATGATTCTTGATAGTTTTGATTGACCCATCACGAGCCAGGTATACCCAACCAGACCCCTGTATACCCATAGCTGACTTTTGCACTTTGTCTCGGAAATTTTCAAAAGTCTTAAAGTGTTTGTTGATAAAATTCAAAGCTATGTGATCGGGATGATTGTTACCTGTGGGTTTATGAAACTGTTTGAAATAAATGTCATGTAAAAAAGCACCTGCTTCGTTGAAGTCGGGATCTCCTTCACCTTTGTTGTAGCGATCTACATATCCTTTGTACAGTGTTCCATAATGATAGTTTATAGTATCTTCACTTTTGACTGGCTCTAAATCATCCTTGGCGTATGGCAAGGGAGATTGCTCCAATGTTTTGGGAGAGTAGCCCTCATTTAAACTAACGTACCTAATAAAGTTATACATAATGATATTTATTATAAATATTGGACTAGGAGATTTAACTATGTTACATCACATTAAAAAACTATTTGGTATTAAGCCTAAAGCAGTAGAAGCAGAAGTTCCTTATAAAGTGGAAACTCCTGCACCTACAGCAGTTGCTGAACAAGCTACACAAGCAGTTGTAGAATCTATGGCACCAGCTAAGAAAAAGCCAGCGGCTAAGAAAGCACCAGCTGTTAAAAAGCCACGTGCTCCACGTAAGCCTAAAGCAGTTTAAGTAGTTTAGCTTGCTCGTATAGAGCAAAGCTAGCCAAGTTCTTACCCTTAGATTCGCACATAATATCGTGTGTTTCTAAAAAGCTCAAGGCCCATTCACTAACTTTTGTATTCCAATAAAAGTCAGAGTGGGCTCTGAGCTTTTGCTTTTTGTAACCGTCTAAAAGAAGCTGTTTATGGTCTGGTGGAACCATTGGATCGTGTCCAACAAGATAGTCTTCTCTTGATATGGAGTAATGCATAGTAGGACGAAGGCCGCGCCAGCTGTCAACAACCCGTGTAACTCGGATATCGCTAGGATCTAAGTAACTTCCTTCTCGAATCCAAAAATGATGAACGTCAAGAACAATAGGTATAATATCGCTAATAGTGAGACAATCATCTAGCCCCCATGAGTTTTCTTCGTTTTCGATTGTAATACAGTTTCGAGCTTCGGGTGTTAGTTTTCCGTAGGCTCGTCTGATACCTTCGGGACCTTGTTTACCTGATATGTGTACATTGATTTTAAAGTCTTGAAACGACTTTCCATAGCCCATCCAGCGGGCCATGTCTGTGTGATATTCGAACTCTGCGATTGAGCGTTCGACAATGCCTGGGTTATCGCTTGCCAGGACAGTAAACTGCCCAGGATGCATAGACAACCGAACATTGCTATTGCGAGCAAGATCGCCCACTCTTTTAAACGCGGTTTCGGCGTATGAAACCACGTCAGGTTTACGCCAATAATCAGCAAAGTCAGCGTGAGTATAAACAGGGAGAATGTCACTGCTAATCCTAACCATCCTAAGATGAGGGTCAAGTGTGCTGACACGTTCTACCAACTTTCGAGTTGCCTCGATATTGCCTACCATTAGGTCCCATAACTTTTGTTCCGCTTGATCTCTCGATTGTCTATTTAACCAAGAAACTGTAGTCGAACCAGTGTTGTATTTTTTTGCATCGTCTTTTGGACTGATACCGTCCACTTGATCTGGACGATCGATCCACTTGCAGGCAAAGCCGAGACGTTTCATTAGTGTAGCCAGTAGTTTATAATACCTATAGTATACATGAAACAGACGACAAATTCAACTGTTATGAGCGACCATTTGCGCCAGATAATACCTACTATTAACCAAAGTACATTGGTTAATAGACTGATATATAGATAAGTTGGATAGTAGTTAAGAGAGGTCAACGCCACTGAACATAAAAATGATACAGTAGCGAGCCACTCAATATAAAAATCAACCTTCGTAGGTAGCCGAATTTGCGCCATGTTCGAACACCTCGACCGATTTGATTCTTACTGTTGGATTAATTGGATAACGCATATCACCACTTGCCAAAAGTTCAGCCATTTTATCGTAGGCTATTTTAGCAAACATTTCACAGCCTACTCCGGGCACAATGCGTAGATCACATATTCCGCTGTCTTCAAAACCGCCCTTAATTGCATTTAGTTTTTGGAATGTTTCTAAGTGAGGATCATCTTCTGCGATTACTAACGTGTGATCAAACATATAGTCTGCCCACGCTTTAAATTCTTTAAGCCCACCAAAGTCCATACACCAGTTTTTGTCATCTAGTGTATCGCATTCAAAGATTAGCTTGATGCCGATTGAGTAACCATGTAGTGTCGAGCAGTGGCTGTGTGTGGCACGCCATTGTCTAAAACAGCATGATAAGCCGCGGTCGTTTCCGTAAGTTTTTGTTGAGTAAAATTTTGCCATTGTAATCTCCTTGATTAAGCAATGGCATGCAGAGTTTATATTGCGGGATGAATGCCTAAGTCCGCATATAGTAATTATACAGATTTAACTGTAAAGGTCAACTCTATTGGCTAGCAATCAATCCAAACGGCGCCCATGCTCCTGGGGTTCCACTGGCTGTACAAATCCAACCCGCATATCCGCCTGGCTGCGGTCCTATGTTCCAGCAAATGTCGCCCTGTGTAAATGTACCACTACTTGGAACACCTATACCATTGGTAAACTTTTTGCCGCCGATACTGACATCACCGTTGACGCTGAACTGTACACCCGGTTCTGGATTGTTTACATTCACGCTCAACGGTCCAAATATCTTGACCGGAGCAGTTTGTACATCTCTATTGCCTATGATAGTTTGATTGCCATAGGCTGTGATCACTGGTTGTCCTTCATATGAGAAGCCACCGGATCCATACACTGTGTTATCCACTGTTAGAGATCCAGCTGTGATTGATTTTACCACTGCAGGACCGCTCACGTGCAGATCACTCAGTATGCCTAATTTGGTCAAATTGCTGATAGTGATAGATGATCCCAGGGTGCCGGCGCTAAGGGCCACTTCACCGTTGATATGATACGAGCGATCTTTGTCAAGATCAAAGTTTTCTGTAGTCCAAAGTCTGCGAGGATGATCCATCATGACCAACTGATGTGATAAAGCACCACTGGTCCATACTAGACCTGTACCAAACATACTGGATTCTTGCGTGGATACGAATTCTACGCTTTTTGGTATGCCTGTGCTGCCAGCTGATTCGATACGATCAGCATAGATAGTACCGTAAACACGTAGCACAGCACCGTTGCTTTGAGCGTTGCCTATCTGCACTTCGCCCATATTCTTGACTGTGATACGTGGAATATTGTCTGTAACAATAGCAAGATCGTGACTGCTGTGTGTACCAATGGCACCTAGACTGATCTGCGGACTGCCTATAGTGAGTTCCACGTTGTTGTCTAAAATACTGAGCGAACTGTTGGGCTCGGGTGTGCCTATACCAATTCTATTACTGTCGCTGTCAATGTAAACAAAGTCTGCAAATGTGCTACTGCCGGACACTGCAAGTGAATTTAGAGTGCCTATACTGGTCAGGCTACTGTTGGTAATAGTGGCACCCAAACTGTTACTGGTAAGCACAGCAATGTTGTCAATACGGTAACTGGATTCTGCTGTGATGTCAAAACTAGCGTTGGCCCAAATTCTGCTACCCGAACGATACACCAGTTGTGTTTGTCCAGTACCCCAGCTCCAGGTAAAACCTTTGCCGTTTAGTTCAGCTTCTGAGTTGTAAATCCAATTGCCTACAGATGCTAGACTGCCGTTTTCTGTGATTAAATTCTTAACATTGAACGTGTCGGCCGTGATGGTTCCAGCAACAACTAGATTGTTGTCGATCTGTACAGAGTTGATTACTTCAAGACTTCCAGAATGGATTATGCTCCCTGATGTGTATTTCAGGGCTACTTTGTCCATTATGACGGTGCCGTCTTCTGTTACATTTAATAGTTGGGCCATATAGGGTTCTCTTTCAAGTATTTATCTTAAGCCCAAATTACACTAAATATCATATAAAGAGGACTTTTTATGTCAGTAGCCATTGCAGATGCTTTCCGTTATGTCGCAACCAGCGGCACAAACGCAGGGGAAGTTGACGGAACATTAACAGCACCCGGCGTGGGCGGTACACTTACCATAGTGGGCGGGTTCGGTATTACGCTTACTTCAGATACTGCAAACCGTAAAATCACCATTACAAACACTGGTAACGGTACAGGCGCACTAACAACGATTACAGCACAGAACTCAGCTGGTACTTATTACCCTGTGTTCACCACAGCACCTGGAACATTTAATCCTGCTACAGGCACCTATACTAGTAGTACACTCTACTATGAAAGCACAACTACTCCGTTGAGTTATAATCCGGGAACTGGTACACTTAATGTAAACAACTTGGTGCTAGGTGCAGCCGGTACATTTTCTCTAGATGGAATAACATCAACCGGTGTTACCGGAACAGGTAACGTAGTATTTGGAACAAGTCCTTCGCTAGTAACTCCTACATTAGGTGTTGCAACTGCTACCAGTTTGAACGGACTAACAATTACATCTAGTACAGGTACATTTACACTGACCAATCTTAAAACATTTGCAGTGCAAAACACAATTACCTTAGCTGGCACTGATTCAACAACAATAACATTGCCCGGCACAACTGGTACAGTGCCGTTAAACAACCAAACATTTTTCATAGGTTCAACCAGTGTGGCTATCAATCGTGCCAGTGCAAGTTTGGCATTGACTGGTATTACCAGTATTGATGGCTATGCCGCGGGCATAACTGGCGGAGCAGTCGGCTATATTCCATATCAGTCAGCCGCAAATACCACATTGTTTGTTACTGGCAACACATCAACAACACCGCAGTTCTTAACATCAACTGGTACTGGTTCTGTTGCTCAAGCGCCTACATTGACCAGTTCAACTGGTACAGGTAATGTGGTACTGGCAACAAGTCCATCATTGACCACTCCCACACTAGGAGTAGCTACTGCTACCAGTGTCAACAAGATGGCAATTACTGCACCAGCTACCGGTTCAACACTGGCAGTGGCAGATGGTAAAACATTTTCAGTTAGTAACACTATTACGCTAGCCGGTACTGATTCAACAACAATTACATTACCAAGCACAACTGGTACTGTGCCTTTGAATAATCAAACAATGTTCATAGGTACAACCAGTGTGGCTATCAATAGAGCTACGGCCAATCTGGCTTTGACCGGTATCAGTTCAGTAGCGTTTCCCGGCAGTACCAGCGGTACGGTAACAGTACAAGCAACAGCTACAGCAGGTACTCCAACTTTATCCTTACCAATCACAACAGGCACACTAATTGGCACTGGTGATACAGGCACAGTATCAAACACCATGTTGGCCAATAGCTCAGTGACATTTGGTAGCACTGCGGTTTCGTTAGGTGGATCATCAACTACCTTAGCTGGACTAACAAGTATAGATGGTACTACAGGATTGACTAGCGCATTTGCTACTCCGAATGGCACTGTAGCATTATTAGGAGCCGCAACTACTCTTAACTTAGCAAATGCGGCAACAACTGTTGCTGAATTTGGCGCGGCAACAACATACAGTTTGGCAAATACAGCAACAGGTGCTCAAACTGTAAACATGTTTACAGCATCAACTGGTGCAAGTACATATAATTTTGCCACAGGTGCAACACTTTCAGCGACCACCAAAGCCATAAACATTGGTACTGGAGGTGTAAGCGGATCAACTACAAACATTACTATTGGTTCAAGTACAGGCGGTGGTGCTACTACTATCAACAACTATACACCTAACTTGTCCTATGTAACCGCTAACTTGTCCGCTGTGGCATTTACTTCAACAACTTGGGTCAGTTTAGGTAGTATAGTAATACCAAGCTCGGGTATATGGCGTGTGTGGGCTAATTTACGTATTAGGGCAAGCGGTGCCGCAGAATTCATTAAATGCGGACTATTCAGTAGCGGTACATCAGGAACTGGGGAACTTTTGAACAGTGGTGTGGCTCAAGAAAGAATGTTAGTTGAACGTATTGCGCAGACTAGTGGACAAAGTTTTTTCAATTTATTATGTGCGCCAGAATGGATAGTAAACATGCCTACTGGACAAACTTATCCTTATACAATTTATATACAAGTACAATCTAGCGCCGCAGATGCACAGGGGCTAAACAATACTGATGCTAACGGTATTCCAACATTTAATGCTGTTAGGATTGCCCCAACTGCTACATCGGGGACAACCGTTAACATCAATTAAGCTACTTTAACTAGGATAGTTTCTTCGTTAATGCGTCCATTCATCTTAGTGTCTGTAGCATTAATGTCTTCTAAGAACTTGCGTAGTTGTACCTTACCAGCGGCTTTGAACTCTTTTAGCTTGTCTTCGGGCTTGCGTAGTGTTTTGCAAACGCTAGTATTTTCGTTGAAGCCTGTAATAGTAGTACCCTTGACTCCAAGTTCCATGTACTCGTTAGCCACGTACTTGCCTAACTTACGAGTCTTGGTATTGTAGATCCAAAGTTCCTTAGCACCAATGATGTCTACAGGATTGATAGACACTAGCTTCATGGGCTCGTCACTCTTCTTATACTTCAACTTGGCCACAACCTTTTCTTTAGGTTGTGCTTTCTTAGCACGTGGCGCACGATTAACTTTAGCTTCTTGCGCTAGCATGTCACACGCACTCATGATCTCTTGATAAAACGCAATCAAATTACGAATCTGCTTCTTAGTACGATGACTGTAGCCTTCGATCAACTGCTCATCTTTGCTACCGCTTGCAAGTTCTTCAAGTTCTGCTAAATCTCGAGCATAAAACGTTTTGATGATTCTAGCATGTGCGGCTTTGACTTCTTTGCCTTTGAGCAAGTTCAGCATCTTGAATGCTTTTGGATCAAATGTGTCTGGGTCAGTTTGGAAGCCTTCAATTGCGTCTTCAATTTCTTCTGTCATCTTCATGGCAGTTTCACGCACACGCTCTTGGATAGTGGGTTGAATCACTACAGGTTTGCTTGCTTCCAGCAATTTTGTTTCTTCTGGATCAACGTCATGCTTGCCTGCCGCAATAACTTTGACAATCTCTGATCGCAACCAAGCGGCAGTGTCACGACCTTGATTGAAGTCTGCACGATTAGCTGTCATTCCGCGATTCAAACAGCAAGCCACAGCACCCATTGTGGTACCAATACGCGAATCTTTGACTTTCTTAAACGCTGTAATGTCTGCTTTAGTACAGCCAACTGATTCCATCCAACGAATCACAGCGGGCTTGTAAGTTTTGATATCGCTTTCTAAGCGGTAGTAGTCCATTGCCTTCTTAAAGAAGCGGTGGAATGTATCTGCGTCCCAAGACTCACAACCTTCCCAAACTGGGCTGTGATCTTTTACAGCTCGTGTACGATGTGCAATTACCTGCTTTTTTGTAACACGGGGTTTTGTAGCGACTTTAGCCAATTCATGCTCCTAACTAGTTAAACAATACTTATATTATAGCACCAAATTGATGCTATGTCAAGCAATATATAACTGTGGGTATTCTGCCACAATGTGGATTCCGCCCGTTTTGTAAGCATTTTTATAAGTGTCCAAAATGCTATCTGCAGATTTTAGATCGTAAAATCGAGTATTTGGACACATGCTGGTAAACTCTGCAATGAAATTGGCTTTGTGCTGTGGACCCGGATCCAACGGCTCGTCTGCACCTTTGGCCACTCGAATGATTATATTGGCTTGTTTGCCAGTCATTTCCTCGTACTTGTCCACATGATTGATCAATTGATTAGCCGCGCAGATCAAAAAGTTCCAGCGAGGATAAAAGCTGATCACAGTTTGGCCCATCATACTCATGCCCAAACTCATGCCCATTTGTGTTTCTTCCATTACTGGAACTTCGATCATCTTGTCTTTGGCTACGTTTACTAAAGTAGTACTCATCGGGTTACCCGGATACACAATCTGCTGTCCAATGAATACAGTATCGATTTGCTCACCCAAATAGGTCATAGCTTCAGTCAAAGCGTCTTTGTAAATTGATGTTTGTGGTTTGGTCATGGCACTGATGGCTTGTTGTCTTGTGAAACATCTTTGTTCCAGCTGATTTCCCAACCCTGGAAGTCTGCAGCCAAACAATCAACTTTGTAGTCTTTGCGTCCGCCCACAACTTCTTGAATGATATTTTTGCTAGTGTTGCGGATTCCGTTCAAGCCGTGTGTCAATTCCAAATTGTTGCCGTCTTTGATTCCTCTGCGGTAGTTTGATTCGTTGTGCCAAATATGCAAGTTCATTTGAGCCAACACCACAATGGCTCGAATAGTTTCTGCATCCACTTTGGCATCCGGATGCTGGTCCATAATCAACTGTATGTCATGCACGATATCGGCGATCTCTTCACCGTACTCTTTTTTGTAATCTGTAATGAATACTTCTTTAAGCTGTACGATGCTCAATCTATCGATCAGCTCGCTAAATGTCTGTAGGTATCTGCGTTCGGTCATAGGTTTGTAAAGTTCCGGTTGTTGTGGACTATTGTCATCTGATATGCTGTAATTAGTTGTTCAATGCCGTAGTCTAAACTAAAAGTGGGATTCCATCCTAATGCTTCCAATTTGGCATTGCTCACTATGTAATTGCGCTGATCAAAGTCTTTGGCAAACTCGTCCTGCTTGATTGCCAGTTTAGGCACATACTTTTTAATGCACTCTGCAAGTTCCAGCTTGCTTAGGTTAGCAGTAGACAATCCTACATTATAAGCCTGCCCTCGACACTGGTCGTAGTTTTCAATTATAAACTGAAACGTTTGGGCAATGTCCTGTACATGAATGTAATTGCGTTTAAAGTGCGCTTCAAACAATACCAAGTATCCATCAGTAACTGCTTTATAAACAAAGTCATTTACCAGCAAGTCTTGACGCATACGTGGACTGACACCAAACACTGTGGCCAGTCTTAGTGCAACACCGTTGCCATGATACAGCACAGCATCTTCTGCATCGCATTTGGTTTCGGCATATAAACTCAAAGGTTTGAATGGACTATCTTCGGTAATGATTTCGTCACTTGATCCGTATTGGCTGTTGGTGTTGGGAATGATCAGCTTTTGATCACTGGCCAGTACTTCCACTATGTATCTTATATGCTTGTAGTTTACATCTCTGGCCAGTTCGGGATTGGCTCGGCAAGCAGGCATTCCCACGATTGCGGCTAGGGGAATAATGATATCATGTTCTTTAACCAATGCCTGTAGTTGTCTAGTATCTCTAACATCACCTAAGACAAATTTAAAGCCCTGTCTGTTAAATAGATGCAACAAGGATAACTGTTTGTACAACAAGTTATCAAATACAGTTACACTGTAGCCCTGTGTTAGTAAATGTTCAGCTAGTGTAGAGCCTAGGTAGCCAGCACCGCCTGTGATTAGTACTCGCTTCATGGCTTGCTATTTGGATCAAATTGTTCTTTGTGCGCACGATACCATTCGATAGTATCCTTTAGTGCTTGTTTAATCTCACGCTTTGGTTTCCAGCCTAGCGCATTAATCTTTTCACTAGATACTAGACGAACTGGAATCATAGGTGCTCGATTGTTAACGTACTCAATTGGGTTAGTATTGCCGTCGGCTTCTTTCATCCACTCAAGTAATTGGTTAACGCTGTAGCCTTGACCGTAGCACACATTGTAGATATCATAGGTGTCCACATGCTCTGCAACATACACAATGCCTCCGGCCATGTCGTCTGCGTGTAGCACATCACGTATTTCTGTACCATCACCCCAAACAGGAATTGGATTCAGCCTGTCCGCCACTTTGCGAATGTTTGCAGGTGTAACATGGCATTTCTCAAAGTCATACTTGTCATTGGGCCCAAATGCGTTGCTTGGACGAATAATGACGCACTGCATTGGATCATGTATTTGATTACTAAAGAAGTCGCACATCATCTCGCCAAAGCGTTTCATAGCACCCACTGCTTTGTACACAGGTACTAGCGGCAAGTTCATAAAGTTGGCGTCTTCTACAGCATACACTGAACCAAGGTCGCCATTGACGTTTGCTGTGCTGATAAAGATAAATTTACGCACCTTGTTCTTCCAGCTTTGTTCCATTATGTTGTTATTCATCTCAACATTGGGAGTAACATGTAATAACGGATTGAACTTAGTATCCAGTGCATTACTAGTGTTAGCCGCGCAGTGTATTACCACATCAATGTCTTGCGACACAAATTTAGCAAAGTCTGCATCACGCAGATCACCCTTAACTAGTTCGATAGTTTCCGATCCGTTAAAGTCATTCCGTAAGCCTCTCTGTAGTGTGCTAGCACGTAGATTAGTGAACCCTTGTTGATACAGCACTCGAAGCACATTGGAGCCAATGAATCCGCTTGCCCCTGTTACCAAAATCTTATCTGTAGTTTTCATTGGCCTAACCTTTGTTTGTATGCTAGGATGGTCTGCTTGATACCATCACGCAAGGTTGTTTGCGGAAGTATACCGTATTTCTTTTGACGATCTGGACTTAGACAACGAACAGGATCTCCATTCATTTTTGTTTCGTCCCAGACAATGTTCTTAGTTTCACCTGATATTTCTTTATAGCAGTCAACTATAGTCTCAATGGTTTCTTTGATAGTGATGGCTTCTGCACAACCAAAGTTGATAATATCTTTTACTTCTTTCTTGACCACATCAACACTAGCCTGTGCAACATCATCGCCGAACACAAAGTCACGCCTTGCACTGCCGTTACCCCAACACACTATATCTTTGCCCTCAACGTTGTACAACTTCCAGACGTTGCTACTGATCACAGTAGCGTCTTGTGCAAAGTTGTCATTGAGTCCGTAGATGTTGCTGGGACGTATCACAGTCCAGTTGTCCCATCCATACTGTACTTGTAGGCTTTCTAATGTAGCTTCACCCATACGTTTGGTCCACCCCGGATACCAATCATTCTTACTGGGCACAGTGACCCATACATCTTCTTCACGCATGATCTCTGTAGGTTGGTAAACACCTACACTTGAAAGATAAACAAACCAACCGACCTTGGCATCAAATGCGGCCTTGATCATGTTGGTATTGAACATCAACATAGGAAACAAGTAGTCTGCAGGTTGTTTGCTACTACGTGCTGGCGATCCTTTTATTCCTGCAATATGCAGTACAATATCAATCGGTTGTTCTTCAAACAGTGACTCGCAGTTGTCCAAATATGTTAGGTCTTTCATTACCAGTATTAGATTAGAGTATTGTTCTCTTAAGGAAATCAATCCTTCTCCTATATTAATGTCCACTGCATAAACTGCATGAGCACCTTCTTCTAAGCACTTGCGAACCGCAGGTAATCCCACTAGTCCGTTGGCACCTGTAACGACTATATTTTTATTTTTAAATTCCATGTTGAAGGTCTCTTATTAAATTTTGGTAAGGTTGTGCATTGATAAATGTAGTCAGATGGTTTCGATTATGGATCAATATATCTTTTACACTAAAATACAATTCGTGAATTTGTTCAAGTGTTAAATCATTTAATTTTTTTAATTCGTGTTCTATCAGCGCCATGCGCAATTCGGGATCTTGTTCAAGATCGTATTCCTCGTTAATATAAGGATGAAATGTTCTAAACCCTAATTCATGCAGGTCTTTCAAAGAATTATAATTACCTACATATAAAAACGGTTGAAAGTTTGCTATAGGCCTATATGTCTTTTCCGACATAAAGGGACTATCACCATCGTGAAATCTTGTTTCAGATACAATATGAATATAAGTGTTGAGATAAAGTTCTTTTTTGTTGTTGTGTGTTGAAAAGTTAGTTTTTTCAGACTGACTCAAAAGATGCGTGTCAACTTCCCAAGGCAGTATCTTTACAATTTGTCTAGCCATTTCTGACAGGTCTACATCTTTGTAATAGGTACTCCACGCCCTGGAACTGTCCAGCACCTGTCGCTCAGTTATCTGTTCAAGGAAACTGAACACATTATGATCTAGCAGATTGTATTTCAATGCTAGGTATGCCAGTGATATTCTGTGTGCGCGATTACTTAATTGTCTATTGAAGCACATGAATTTGTGAGGGCGTATTTTATCAGGATTCAACTCATGCTGTTTGACAAAATCGTTCATGTAGCCAAGTCGACCTGGTCGAGGCCTTGATGTTATTCTTTCAGCATCTTCTCTAGGAAATAACAAAGGTCCACCAACTACTCTTATACTACAACCAGACACAGCGAATTCGTTTCCCGCAACTACTATTACATTCTTGCCGTTAATACCTATTGATTGCAATAATGAATCAAACTTCAGTAGGTCTTCTTCGTTGGAGACAGGATCATGAATGTAATTTATAACCAGTTTTACTTTGCCAGATCGCAGATGGTTTAACACTTTGGGGGAGATGGTATCGCTGATATTGTAAGTACAACTATTTCCTCCTATGTTAAATGAGTGATCTTGAAATAGTGAATTTAGTGAAGTGCGTATTTCAATCGGGTAGATGTAGATATCAGCATCGTCCACAATTTGATCCGGATCAACCATAGCATGATTTTTAAAATATTTAAAAAAGTTGTTATGCCACCTGAATGGGAACATGTCACTATTCATTAGACTAGTAGCTGTACTTTCTACAGAATCGATACTTGGTATAGAACTTTTGATATGATTGGCCAGTATGGGATGAAGTCCGTTGGACAGCGGTACAGATTGATACCAATTGTCATAAACTATTTTTAGAATACTATCCATTTGCCTGTGCCGTAATGCGGATACTTAGATTTGTAATGGTAGTGTACTACATCATGGGGTACGCTACGTTTACCATTCCATGTGGTATCTGTTGGAGTATATGTTGATACTGCATTGTCTTCCACTACAAAGTATAATGGTAAATCAAAGTTTCTAGCATACTTGTGTATCTCGTAGAATATACCGCTTTCAAAACTCATGTCACCAATAAAGCACCATACTTTATCTGTAGAACCTGCACGTTTGATTTGCTGAGCAACACCCAGTGCAACGGGCAGTGTTCCGCCAACTATGGCACTGCTGTAAAATTTTTCATCAACATTGCAAATACTAATTGACTTTCCTTTGAGAATTTCTGCAGTTATCCATTGAGGATCTAGGCCTTTAAGCAGTGCATGATAATGACTGCGCCAGGTACTGAACACCCAATCAGTTGTATTAACACGTTTAAATATTTCGATCAAACTGTGTTCATTGCCGTTTGACAAGTGTATAGGTCCTCGAACTCGAGCACCTTCCCATAGAGCTATGATCGAATCTTCAAACTTGATCAAACTATCTGGTGTATGATCGATATCTCGCACGACGGGATACTGGTCTAAATTAGTTATCATTTGTCACGCCCTTGTATTATAGGATCTTTAGTAGGCCATTCTATATTGTAAGCCGGGTCATTCCATTTTATTACACCCTGATTATTTTCATTAACATAGTCGCCTTGATAAAATAGGCTGTAGTGAAAAATGCAATCTGTCAGTGCATAGTGCCCGTTAGCAAATCCCGGGGGTACCAGTACTTGGTCTCTGGTCTTTTCACTTATGATGTAAGATTCCCATTTGCCAAATGTATCGCTGTCTTGTCTTACATCAAGCACTACTAGATAGATATCGCCGACTAGAGCTTGAACCAGCTTCCAAGTTTTGTCATCATAGTGTAGTCCACGCAGTACACCTTGATATGATTTTGAAAATCTAGTATGAACTTGCACATCGTTTGGTAATATTTGGTTAACAGGGTGCGCAGTAGAATGATAGGTAGTAAATATCTCTCCCCTGTACTCTCTATAAACAGCAGGCGAGTACACAGGGACTTCTTTACCAAAGGTATTTAGATATGCTGTGTCTACTGTTTGCCAGTTACTGTCTTTGTAATTCATGGAAATATTTATTCGTTGGTTCGTTGGTGCAGATATTTTATTAATTCAATACTGCTAGGATCGTTCTTGTGTAGTGTCAACAACAGATTATGATTGTGTTCTAATATAGACTCCATCTGCCAATACCAATCATGCAGTTGGTCTTGAGTCATAGCACATAGTCTGGCAATTTCTTTATAGATCATATGTACACGACGACCTTCGTCAGATTCAATATCGTAGCTTTCGTCTATAAACGGACTAAAGGTTTTGAATCCCAAACTTCTTAACAAAGCTAATGCGCCTGGATATGCTACAAATAAAAACGGTTGGAAATTTGCAATTGGCTTAAACACTTTTTCAGTAAGTGACTTGTGCTCTCCGTGTACAAAAGTTTCTGTGCAGATATAGAAATAACTGTCAGCATGTGGCTTGGCATCTTTGTCAGTCCATGCGCTTACTAGCTCATGACGATTGTCTCTTTCACTTTGTAGGACATGCGGCGTTGAATTGCATAGCTCTTTTACTGTGTCAGTGTTTATGTCAAACTGATAAAGATTCCTATAATAATCTAGCATACGATCATTAACTTGTAGTTTAGTCAAGCAAGACCAATCTCCCTGACTTAATAATCCATCTGTGGCCATCTTATACAGCAGAGCCAGTCTATGATTTCGAGAGTTTCTAATTTTAAATAAGAAATGATTTGGTCTTTTAAAATATCTGCTGTTTCTAAATTGCTCAACGCTCAGACGGAAGCTAGGGTTCTCAAAGTAAAACATAGATGCTTCGCTCATTACATAGCACCAGTTGTGTACTTCTAGTCTACGTTCGTCGGGTCTAAACCATGATTCGTATACTTCTCGACCATTGAACGTGTTAAACGCTAGGATAACTTGTTCCTTAGGTATTCCGCTGTATCTAAGAACTTCATGTAAATTTATATAAGTTTCTTTTTCTATAAAGTTCTCTTGTCCATAATCTATGAATATGATAGCTCTTCTTGATTGTGCATCTTGTAAGGCTTCTTCACTCATGTGTTTCCAAAAGTATTCGCCATTTAGTTTGTTGCCTGGCCTTAAATTAACTCCTACAAATTCATGCAGATGCGGCCCTAGTTTTATAGGGTAGATATATCGATTGACCTGATGCTTGCCAAGGTACAAAGAGTTTTCAATTATTTGTACCTTATTAGAGTATACTCCCCTATCAAGATGCGAGCCGTTGTGTCTAATACTGTTTGGCCAATCACCGAATTTTTTATTAAAGACAGATCGTGTTACATCACTGGCACCTGGATCTGTAAAACAATTTTCTCTGTCTTTGTTTGAATATTGACTGTTAAAGTAATTTAAGATAGCGTATTCTGGCATCAATGCATTTGGCAAGATGTAGTTAGGAAATACGTAGTCGTAGAAAAAATGCAATTGATATTTCATAGCTGTTGACAGTAATTGTAAAATTTTACCATCTCGGGAAATGTAGCCGAGAAGTTTGTGCCACGTCTGCGATCATGCTCGTCAACAAACGCTACAAAGTCTTTTTGATTCTTTACAGTATCTGGTTCATCGTGTGATTGAAATATTTCGTATATTCGTTTCATACGTTCGACTTCAAGACGATCAAATCCTTGGTATGTTTCTGTTGCAGTGCCTTCTGCATAAGACTGCACAAAGTCCACATGCTCTTTGATTGTTGTGGCAAAGTCCTTTGTTAGAATAAAGATTGACTGATGTGGAGGCCACCGCAGATACGGTATGTCTAATAGTACAGCAGTTTGCTTATATTCTGGTTTGTAATATTGTGTTTTGAGTCTCAATACATCTTGCAAGAATTTGGTATAGCTGGGAACGCTTAGGGCATTGTAGGTGCTCATGATTGTAAACCCTACACTTGGTACTTCTTTTAGCACACGTTCAATATTATCGATCCATTGAGCATAGTCCATACCATTGCGTATATACTCTGCCTGAGCGCCATATGCCTCTGCACTAGTAAAGATTTTGAATCTTTTTACTTTGCCTTCCAACAGTTTAATCTTTTCAATAAACTTATCTAGTATGTCACTCGGTGGACACATGTTGGCATTAATACTAAAGTCCAAGTTTGGATTGGGATTAGCAATTATGTAATCTAGAATCTTAAATGTATTTTTGTTCAGTAAAGGTTCACCGCCAGTGATACGAAAATGCTCTAGCTCACGATAAGCAGTAGGCCACCATTCCCAAAATGCATCAACATAGGGATTGTCGTCCTTGTGTGGTATGGGCATCTGATCTGTTTGTTTCAGCCACTCCAGGTTGTTGAACTTGCCCGATGTGGGATATGGTCCAAACTTTTCAATTTCTTCCATCCAACGTGAGCTGACATTGGGCGCACAATAACTGCATTTAAAATTACACACATTACCAAAGCTAACTTCTACGTAGCTGGGTACAACATCATGGTCCCAGGGTTTACTGGCTATGTCTTGAATATGAGGTGCCGCCCACTTGTCGGCACTTTTAAAAATTCTATCACTTAGTGAGTTACTGTTGTCTTCAACACGCCAGCAGTAGTCACACTCTGCCGGACGTTCGCCACTCAGCATCATCTTACGTTGTAGTTTTTTAAACTTGGTATTGTGTAACGCTGATGGATTGGCTGACAGTTCTTCTAACGGTATCTTGTGAGGTGCCGGATGATGGCAACTATGGTTATGCCCAGTTTGGAGATGAAGCGTTACCTGCTTCCACTTAGCGGCACAAAATGATGGACTGACACTATTAAGTTCATCTCTAAACTTGTTTATGTCCATAGACTCTGACGGATTTTGATAAGGCGAATCATCATAGCTTCGTCTTCTGCTTCATAAGCCTTTTCAATCTTTTGAAGTAGCTTGTGAGCCTTGTCGCTGGCTTTTTTAAGTGTAGGATCTTTCTCACCGCTGAAACTCAGTCGGCCACCGTTGGCCAAACGACTGGCTTCGCATGCCGCAGTCCAGCCACTTGCTTCGTATGGGTCAGGACGATTGCGATATGTAACAGTCCACCAAGTGTAAAGCTCGATGATTTCTTTAGCGGATTTGGCTTGATAGGTGGGCTCGCCGAATCCTTTGTCCCCAGGAGTAGCACCCATGTCTTCACCAACGACAAGCTCGCTAGCCCATTTGAGATATTCCATACCTGCTTCGGCATTGCGCCATGTACGCAAACGTAGCCAGCCACTGCGCCACCAAGGCACATCAAATTTGGTTTTGGCTTCATCACTCCACATGCAGTGATGCCATGCTTGTTCTATTTCAACAAAGTCCACAAGCTCATTGAACATACAAGGAAGAAAGCGATTGCCAACATCACTCCAGTTACCCGGTTGTATGTCTCGAGGATGTGCGGTAAGAGCATGGCTGTAACTAACCCAGCGATTGTTAATATAATAGCGTATGTCATTTAGTCGATCCGGAATATAATAAACAAATTTTTGAAGGTGATCTAATCCTTCTTCGGCAATCCACCAACGAACAGGATGTGCTGACTTGGCTTTTTCAGTCCACTCATCCCAGCCTTCACTGGTTTGGGCTCCTGGTTTTGGTGTGCCACGTAACCAGTCTGCAAATTTCGAACATGTCCAATAGTGTGATCTCATATAATTTCCTTGTGTAATGCTGGTGTTGATAGTGTGTCATTTTCATTACATGCTACAGGTTTACCACTTACACCTAAAAAAGTAGTACCCCAGGTCTTACCTGCATGTTCAAACTCTACATACACCTGTCCATAAGCACAGAATCTGCGTGTATGAACATCTTCCTCAATACTTAGCAGGTTGCGGAATGGCCACAAGGCCATAATGAGTATCGTTAATATAACAAACAGTACAGTGTTCTTAAATCTTTTCACCCGCTTCGAATCCTCTAAATTTTAAGAATCTAGGAAATCTCAACGAATAAGTACCGTCTTGATTTTGCGTTACAGCGTCTGCCCTTACTTCAACAACAGTTCCGACAACATGATCGCGGCCACTCCAATAACTATCGCGGTCGCTGTCGCTGAAACCACTGCCCACGTTAACTTTAATACTTTTTCCATCATCTTCTCCTTCGCAAACTAATGCACCTAATTTACCTACGTTACGACCTGTACCTTCTTCTGTGGCAACCACAGTAAGACTAACTTCAATGAATGGCTTGAGCTTCAACCATGCAACACTGCGTTTACACTCATATCCAGCGGCAGGATCCTTAAGCATGATGCCTTCGTATCCGCCTGCAATCGCTTTTGCATTGATCTCTTTGTAGCGAACTTGTCCTGCTTCAGTGTCCAAATCAACAAGCTCATTGGCCACATAAGTCACATTGGGCATCATGTCTTGATTTTGTTCAACCCAAAATTTGACCATGCTACTTCGAGTAGTTTGATCCTTGTTGTAAATGCCTTTTTCAAAATCTTCCAATGGCACCACATCAAACAGGTTAAGCACAGCATCACCCGCTTCTACATTGTCCTTGCGATGTACTTGCTTCATCAAGTCTTGGAAACTGCTGGACATAATTTCTCCATCCAGTACAATGTCCATACTCTTGCTGGCGCCTTTGAGTTGAATCACGTTTGAAATCTGTTGTGCTATGTGAGGAAAGTTAGCAAGTTCTTTACCATTGCGACTGAACATATCCACCCGACCGTCACTACGTACAATAGTAATAACTCTAACTCCGTCGAGTTTAACTTCAATAAGTTTTTTGCCCGATACCTTCGACTCATGATTAGCACTATCATGAGCAAGCTGACAACCGAATACAGGAATAGCATAGTCAGCATACTTCTTCTCCACTACTTTGTTAATTGTTTTTTCGCTTACACCACAGCGCAAGTCTTTGATTAAAATCCTACGATACCAACCATTCCATTCTGCTTTGGTTGCTGACTTCATCATGGCGGCAATCATATCACGTGCTGTATTACCAGTAACTTGACGTGTAACAAAACCAGTAAGAGCGAGAGTAAAACTGTCCCAAGGTAAGCCAGCACCATCCGCATCTGTTTTCTCAGGTATCTGTTTGAGTCCAAAAGTGATCATTGGATCTAGCGCAAGACGACAACCTTCAAAGAATTCTTTATTGCCTTCTTCAGCTATGGCTAGGATTATGGCTTCTTTGTTTAAACGGCTTGGATGGGTTTCTAGGGCCCAAATGTGACTGGCACAAACGCTCATGTTTGACTCCTATAAGTTGCTGTATAAGTTTATATTATACAGCCTAACTGCTAGTATGTCAAGTGGTTTGTGGTCTTAAATGGCTTGCCGTAATAGGCATTTTCCAATTGGCGCAAGATCAAATTACGCATTCTGCGTATAATTGGATGATTGTGATTCCAATCAAATGACTTCAAATAATCATTCCAAGTTGAATTTTTATGTCTACGGCATTGATTTGAATCTAGGTATCGTCCAATTGTTGTAGGATCGTATCCAAATCGATCAATCAATTCACAGGCACAATTGAACGCATGTGCGCCCATTTCGTCTCTGTCACCATAGTACTCTTGCTTTTTACGATCAGTAGCATAATAGGCAGTGCTTTCGTATCCGGGAATGTTTTTAAAGTTACGGGCACGGAATTGGCGCTGATGTACAATTTCATGCAGTACTACATCAGCAAATCGGATAGCCATACGTTTAAAACGATGATTGGTTAATCGTAACTTTCGATCGTTTGGATTGTAGTTGAAATTGACTTCAATCGCAGGCTTGCCTTTGTGATCCAAATCGCTGTAGTAAACTCCGCCCATGAATACAAATCCAGGTGTAGTAGGAGCATACAAACACTTTTTGAGTTTAACAGGCAGGTGCGCCTTAATGTGGCGAATAATGCGTTTTTGGATTTGACTGGGAGATAGCTCTTTGCCCACTATTTCGCTGTTGAGCGAATAGAACATAGAGTACAGATTACTGCGGGTTAATTCCGACCAATCGAATGGTAGTTGGGCCATAGTAAACTCCTAGACATAGCTATTTATAGTTTACTACAGCAACCAATTATATACGCACTTTATGGGCGTTTTGTTATGATCTCGTCAATTAATCCAAAATCTAGTGCTTCTTGCGCACTCATAAAGTTATCACGTTCCATAGCAGAGTGGAACTGCTCAAACGTCTTGCCCTTGCTGTTATGGTCTACATAAATTTGGGTCAAGTTCTTTTTCATTTTAATGATTTCGTTTACTTGGATTTCCATGTCTGTAGCTTGTCCACCTGCACCACCGCTTGGCTGGTGAATCATGTGGCGAGCGTTTGGAAGCATTTTGCGTTTGCCAGGAGCCCCAGCAGTAGCGAGCAAGGAACCCATACTGCAAGCCTGACCCATAACGACGGTACAGACGTCTGGTTTAATAAATTGCATTGTGTCATAGATAGCCATGCCGGCAGTAACCACACCCCCAGGACTATTGATGAAAAAAGTAATGTCTTCATTTCCTTGACTCTCCAAAAATAGTAGCTGTGCTACCAGCAAACTTGCCGAATGTTCATTAACATCTGTGTCCAGCATAACAATACGGTCCTTGAGCAAGCGACTGTAAATATCATAACTACGTTCTCCACGAGCTTCTTGCTCGATCACCATTGGTACTAGGTTTGGCATTTTTATCCTTTAAGATGCTTCATTACGTTTTCTGGGCTTGATACGCCGTAGGGATCTGGATCAGTGTCGCTAGCTTCGGGTTCGATGAACATGTGCTGTACTTGCCCATTATCGATGATGGCCGCATAACGGCGACTGCGTTTTCCAAAACCAATTGCACTCATATCTATCAACATGCCCATACCTTCTGTAAACACTCCTGCTCCGTCTGGAATAGGATGTACATTTTGAATGTTCAAACTACGAGCCCACTCGTTCATAACGAACGCATCATTAACACTGACACAATAGATATCATCAATACCTTGTGCTCTAAAGTCTTCATACTGCTCTTCAAAGCCGGGTAGTTGGTATGTTGAACAAGTTGGGGTAAATGCTCCCGGCAAGCTGAATACCACTACTCGCTTGTTGTCAAACAGCTCTGCTGTAGTCTTGAATACAAATTCTCCACCGATTGGGCAACCACCGCCCTCGGGTGCTAGATCGCCTTGGCGAAATGCAAATGTTACATTTGGTACTAGTTGTGTCATAATTGTTCCTTAATAAATTGTTTTAATTCTGGCGGAGTCCAGCCAATTGGCTTTAGAACCTTGCCGTCTTCACGCTTGCGCACCTTGCCTGTTTCGTGATCGATCTTGGCAAAGTTAGTGCGCATAACTTCTTTCCATGCACCCTCGGCATCGCTACCTGTACTATGAATGGCACCGATAGTGACTACTAGAATATCTATAAGTGCATCTAACGTTTCTAACTGATTATTGTTGTTGACAGCTTCCCAAAGCTCTTTGTATTCTTCTTCAATGAGTCTGAGATACATTGCAAACTGATCTCGATTAAACTCACCACCTGCGACTTGATCACAGGCTTTCATAAACTTTTCTTGATCTCTAAATGGATTGGTCATTCTGCTGGCTCGTATGTTTGTTCAAAGATGTCTGGCTTGCAAGCATAGAACTCGCCCTGCACACCTTTGATAATCCAATCCCCTTCTGTGGCAATGTGTTTCACAGTCAAATGAACACCATCTTCCAATGTTCCAATTTCTGCTTCTGCTAGTGCGCTAGGATGACGATCCTTGCTCACATTACCCAATGCTGTGCCACAAAAAGATTTGACAGCAATCATTCCCTGTTCATCATAGATAAATCGAACTGCTTCGATCACTACGGGTTTTTTTCTAAATTTCATTCTGTTTCCTGGTGTAATTGGCTTTGATATAACTCCAGCTGATCTATAAGATTTTGAACACCTTGATAGTTCATAGTAAGTGTGGTATAACCCATTTTTAGAGATACACGGTTGTCAGAGGTATGCCCAATTTCGTAGTATGTAGTTGGATCCTTTTCTTTAGGAGCAGGCGGTTCAACTGGTGCTACGGCTCGAGGAGCAGGAAACGGTACTACATTTTTTGGCATTTTATTTTTCTTAAACAAATCAAACATGGTATTTTCTTTCATATTGAGCCAGCGAGCCAGCGGATTACAAACCAACGGTAATGCAATTATACATAACCATGCTAACTGTGTCAATGGAAACAAATCTGTTTTGAGCACAAAGAGATCTAGCATGCCAATGATGAAGTAAACAGCACTCCACCAAAACAACCAATACCCGCCTGAGCGTTCAAACAACTTCATATTAGTCTTTCTTGTCTCCGAACAACTGTAGCAAACTGAGGAAGATATTGATAAAATCCAAGTACAGAGTTAACGCACCTATCACTTCTGCGGCAGGGCTAGAATCGGTACTGACCATTTCACGAATCTGCTGTGTGTCGTAAGCAGTTAGACCCATGAAGATTACGATAGCCAGGGCTGAGATAACCATCTGCATTACTGAGCTACCGATAAAGATATTGATAATGCTGGCAATGATAATAGCAATCAATCCCACAAACATAAACTTACCTAGACTGTCCAAATCTTTCTTGGTAAAGTATCCATAGAAGCTCATAGTTCCAAACAACACACTGGCACCCATGAACGCACTAAAGATACTAGCCATAGTATAGACAGCAAAGATTACAGCAAAGCTCAATCCCATAATGGCCGCAAAGCCTGCCAACAATAGTACAGCAGTTTCTTTTGGAGGATTAGCGTTGAGTGCAATGCTAATTCCAAATACAGCAACTAGTGGGGCAAAAATTACTACCCAATGCATTGCACCTGTAAAGAAAAACTTCACAAGTTCTGGATCAGTTCCTACGAAGAAACTGACCAGCATACTTACCAGTGTGGCAAGCCCCATGTAACCGTACACACGGCCCATAGCTTGATTGACTTCGCCTGCCGAACGATAACTAACGATTCCGTCAGCTGAATAATTTGTTCCAAACATATTTTTTCCTTTTAGTTAAGTTCTTTAAATGCTTCCGGAGCACGTTTAGTAGCAAAATCTTGTTGAGCCTGTGCCAGTTTGGCCTTCTTCAAAAGATTGGCATCACCTGTGGGCAAAGCAACTAGAACGAACACACGAAAGCGTCCACCTTCTGCGATGCGCTTGATGTCACGTACTTCTACACCAGTAAGGTCAACTTCCTTGCAGTTTGTACGCAGAGCCATTTCGCTCATTTCAGTGCTGGCAACGGCCGAGTCTGTACGATAGATCTTGGTTTGTTGCGTTGCAGTACCACCTGCCAGCATACAGATCTTGCCATAGGCATCTGCTTTGGCTTTGATGTCTGCCATGCTAAAGTCTCCACTTACCGCAGAGCCAGCTTCAAACACTGCACTGTTACTCAATGGAACTTTGGTCATCCAATCCGGAGCCTTGTCGATAGCACGTTCAACATATCGTTCTTGGCGTTCACGTTCTTGATCAGCACGTTTTTGATACACATCAGTTGTACCACAAGCGGCTAAGACAGCAACAATGGGTAATAGTAATAGAGTCTTTTTCATTTCATTTTTTCCTTAGTCCATTCGGCAGTTGACGAAATGTCTTTGCCAATACCTGAAACTGTGCTACAACCACTGAGTAGGAACAGCATCAAGAATGTCATAATGATAACTGTCCACATGATATTTTTGATTCTGTATTGGTTCATTTTGCCAACTCCACTGATTGTGTTTTAACTGTGTCTACGCCTTTGTCCAGCATGCGAGCAACACCGCCAAACCCAACTGTAAAGAAAATACCGCCTGCGATAAAAACCACAATGTACTTCAACATATTAAACCTTTCTGTGTGTGTTTGTTGAACATGTTACTATTATACAGCAGTTAGACTGGAATGTCAACCTCGATCTTTAATAACACAATCGATTTTGGCTTCACTCTTGAATTCACCACCCAATCCCAGCAATAGATTCTCTCTTGCCTTTTGTTTGGCATAGTAGCAGATACTGGCCATTTGTTCAAGTCCCTTTTCGGTTTCGTCCAAATGATGCACAACACCATTGACTTCTATATCAAAATGCACAGTGCATGAGTTTTCCCAACCGTTGGCTACTTCTTCTTTGGTTAAGTTTGTGATGTTGCCAACTCGGTGTTGAGTAACCAAACGAGTGCTGGTATCTATAACGCAACCTTGCGGCTTGTCTACCCGTGCTTCTTGAATGGGCTCTGCTGTAGCCACAGGAATGGGCGAGTTATTGCAACCCGCCAGCAAGATAACCAAAAGTGCAGGTAAAAGTTTCATTGGTATTTGTCATTAAGTTCTACATTAGTGAGGCCTGCCACTGTTTGGAATTTATCCCAAGCGGTCTTTGCGGCAGGATTGTTTGCCAATTCACTGCTGGGCAACACAGCTTCTAGCCAAATTTCTGGACGGCGTTTTGGGTGTGCGCCAAACTTACGGGGCTGATGCATCTTGCCAGACTCCCAAAGTTCAATGCTGACACTACGGAATTGATCCTCGTCGTGGTAACCTGCCCATTCTGGATTGGATTGGCTAAAGAAGCCGCTACTGTAAGCATTGTCAGTACCGCCACCGTATCCAATCCAAATGCCCGACCATTGTTCGTCATCGTGCGGATCAAAATCCGTACGAGTAATTAAGACTAGCACATCGTCGATGTCTACCTTGCCGTCTACAATATCTCGAACACAACGACTATAACTTAGTCCGATTTTCATTTTGATGCCTCTGCAATTTCTTTATAACCTGCCCAACTTGGATGAACGTTGTCTGCTTGCATACGTTCAGTTTTAAGTACGGTATCGTGATATTCATTTGCGATTCGCCAAATAGCATCACGCTGTACTGGAAACTTGTTACTGGGCATAACCCAGTAAACTCGATCAGCTTTGGTCAGCTGTCTAATAGTGCGTAACTCTTGTTCAGTTTTAATATACTGATGATCATTTGAGCCAAGCGATATGATCACATGGCTAGCAATCAGCGGAGTATTTTGGATATTCTTATCCAACCACTGCTTAGAATTGATTCCACCTTTAACATAGGCTACACATTCTTTGCGAATGTTGGCAACGCCAACTCCAATACTATCTCCTACAATTAAACAGTCAAACATTTACTTCCTCCCGTAGATAACGGACAAGCTCTTTGTCTTTGGGCTCGACCGCATAGTTGCGTTTAAAAAATATTTCATAACTGTCACTGCCGTACTTGCCAATGCCATACAACATTGTAGCATCTTCTCCGTCCCAAGTCAAGTAATCTCGACTCATTCCAATCAATCTTTGATAACGCACATTCAGCATGCCCAAAGGAGCCAAAATCGTTTTGACAAAGTCCTCGTCAGCGTTGAGCAAGGCCTGCGGGGTAGGAAACCAATAAAGGAATTCTGGTAAGGTCATCTTGACTGGTTTGCGACCAGTTTGGTTAAGCATGATGACACCCACCATATGTTCCCAGGCATTGTTGATCTGTTGTTGCACCATCAGATCGTCACGAAGAGGTTCAAAGAACTTCATTCTGATTTGGATGCGTTCTCTAATCCAGACACTCGAGCCTGCAACTGTACAATGCCTTCCTCTAATTTCTCAATATGGGAAGCCACTTGTTCCATAAACTCGGCTGTGTTTTTGCCAGTGGTTCGTAGCATTTCTGCAACGGTTACTGTGTTTTTAAGTTCTTCAGTCATTTAAATCTCCAATAAAATGTTAGGGTTCCAGCCAGTGTCTTCACTGTAGCCTGGACTTTCGTAACCACGTGGGTTACATACAACTCTTGTTTCACCGATTTGATAATCAAACGGATGATGCGTGTGACCATGTGTCCACAATTTAATCTGTGGGTGATCTAAAATGAACTCACTCAAGTCGCTGTGATATCCACCGTTCATCAAAGTTTCGTGAGCATACATTGGGTGTACACTTTGGAAACTGGGACTATGATGTCCCACCACAACGCACTTCTTGTCCTTGTGTTCTTGGATAATGTGCTTGATGTAAGCCAAAGTTTTGTCGTGGCGGATAGCCACATCCAACGCACTCATAGTAGCATAACTTCTAAAGTCGTTGCGGATGATACGGAAGTCGTTCATCATACCTTCAATGGCATGCATGGTCAGCGGATCACGCCGGTTCATGTTGGTCCAAAGTGTTCCGCCTACAAACACAACATCATCGATGATCTTTGTATCTTGTTCCAACATATACACGTTGGGATGCTTGGCACATTCTTCACGCATATGATCAACGCTGGCGTAGAACTTGCCATTGTAAAATTCGTGATTGCCCATGATGTAGATCACATGAGGAAATTGAAAACTACAACGCTTGAAAAAATCACGGAATCGCTGTGCTCGTTGCTGACGCTTGCCCAAGCCAGTACCGTTGGCAATTGCCGCTTGATCACTAGTATTAGTTGACTCTGGATGATCGTGAAGATCCTGGGCGATCATAATATCGCCACCTAGGATCAACACATCATAGTCTTGATCATTTTGAATGTTAATGTCGTCAAACTCTAAATGGAGATCTGACACCAATTTAATTTTCATTTAGTCCTCTGTTGAATCGTCGTCTACTATCTTGTAGTCTACTATTTTATAGTCGGTTGGAAATTTTGGCAAGTCGTTTCTTGCTAACCAATTTTTGGCATCTTCTTTGGTAAGCTGTCCTGCCTCAACTTCTTCAATAGCATTGCGCAGTGCTTCTTCAATCAATTGATTGAAAGTAACGTCACGTTCATGTGCCAGTTTCATATATTGTAACAGATCTTCATCCGAAAAGTCAACCTGTACTTGCACACGGGTATCATAAGATTCCCCTGCCCGAATGGCTAGGGCTTTTTGGACAAAGTCGTCTAACACATCCAAATCAACGTAGTCAACACTATCCCATGCTTCGTTCAGATTGACACCGCGAGTCTCTGCTTCTTTGCGATGTTTTTCTTGGAACTTGGGATTGATCATTCTGTACGCACGGTCGTTGGTATAGTCGCACATAGTGACTTCATAAATCTTTTGGCTTTTGGTTGAGAATACAATACTGAAACTGTATCCACCTTTGCCATGAACGCCATTCCATGAATCTAGTGTAAAGCTGTTTGGGCCATAGCAACCCCAACCATAATCACTACCTTCGGTAATCTTATAGTCGACTAGTTCCATCCATTCTTTAAGTGTAATCATTGTTCAAATCCTTGTTTAATTAATTGGTCTTCTGTCAGTTCATCTTCCGGAGTGTCATAATCTACACCACCGTGCTCTTTGCACACTGTCTTGATCCATCCACCTGAAGTCTGTGTGCCAGGCTTGCCACACTCTTCACATGTTACACCTGACATAGATTCTGCCATGCTAACCAGCCCAGAGATATATTCATCACCACCTGTGTAGTAGAAGCGTAGCGTACCAAACTTCTCTTTAACCTGATCCAATGTTACTTGCGGAATCTCTGCAGGAATTTCACGCAGGGGATCTTCAATAAGTTCTTGCTTGCGTTTTTCTACGTAATCTCGATTTAGCATGTCTTTCATATCTTCATCGAACAGTGTAGAGTCACCAGCTTTGAGTTGTTCAGCCATCTGATTAAATTTGATAGCGACTTCACGCTGTCTAATCTTCCAATCAATGTGATGCTGAATATTACCCATAAGTTGATTTAGGATTTGGAACCAGCCATCACCACATTCAAACCCCCAACACATGCAAGTTTCTTTCATATCCCGGTTGCGGTTCACCATCATCTTTGGGTAAACCTTGCACAGGTACTCGTCGTTTTCTTGTTTCATATCGTTCCTTAATCGTAATCAACACCGGGCATTTTCTTTTTGCCTTCCCAATGATCTCGTGTCACACACAGCCCTTTATGCTTTACACGCATTGGACTATCCAATTGCACCAACTGTACTTTTACTGCTTCACAATCTTTTTTAGATCTAAACTCAATAGTGTTTTTGTCTATAAAGTCTCCGCCGGGGCTGTACATTGCAATGATCAGGATCCATTGATTCATATGATACGTCCTAATCCCAAATAGATCAATGTTTCTAATTCTAGTTGATAGTCCTGCCCTAACCTGCGTTTTTCGTATATGGACTGTAGCACTTCCTTGCCGTCACCATAGTCCATAACACCAGACCCACGTGACTCTAATTCTTCAATCAAATCATCTGTATCAAACTCACTCAAGTCAACATCAACTTCTACTTCGGTGTAAATTGTTTTGTACATCAGTTGATCTCCGGTACTTCTGCATAATGACTGATAATCAAATCCAATGCGGCAATGGTTTGCACATTGAGTCCCACATCGTGTGGATGTAACCAATAACCGTCTGGGTTTGAATCACTTTTGGGATTCTTCTTCCACTGCTTTAATTCTTTCTTGAGATACGCACGGTAGTCTCTCAACGTTAAACTTGTAATACGATCAGCAGTTTCACCGTCAATAAATAGTTTGGGAATATGTTTCGCTTTACTCATAGTGGTCGCCCTTTCATTGTACAGTTATTTTACATGAAAACAAATCGCTTGTCAATAGTTTGTAGGTGCAAATAGACCTTTTTGGCTAACTTTTTAGTTAGAGTGCTGAGCCCAAAATGTCCGATGTAGGCTCTCAACTGCGGGCTAGAATATTGGGCGCCTGTACGCATTTTACTTAACACACTGATTTTGGATAAACGCCGTTTGGCACGTTCAGCATCCATAGTACGTAGCAGTTCAATGGCTATGCTAAACGCATACGCATCTAACTCATCATCGTCGGCAAGGTACAGTTCATATGGTGTATCAAAATGCTCACCGTACTGATTATGATCTCTGCGCATACTTTGATACTGATGTCGGAACTCATGCACTGTGGCATCAAATATTTCAGTGAGGAAACTGGTTACTTGATGTGGGCCAAATAGTTCAGTACCTTGCAGATTGTGTTGTACCACAACTTCAATAGCAGTGTCCATATTGAAGTCGTTCTCACTGTCATAGTAAGCCACAACATACCATTTGTCTGGATCTAGAGTTTTATCTTTTTTACTTTTGATTGCAATATCAAAATTGTGCAATTTGAATGTGTTGCGGGTGCGACCTATAAGGTTTCTAAAATTGGTCTGTTCGGGACTATCTTCTCGAACTTTTTTACATACATTATACACACGTTCGAGAATGATGTTCATATTTACAACCTATACGTTACTCTGCCCTTGGTAAGATCATATGGACTAACTTCTAAACGAACGTTGTCACCCAGAATGATCCTAATTTTGTTTTGCTTCAATTTGCCACCCATGTAACACAGCAACGGGTTGGGCATGTTCTCAACTTTAACTCTAAACATGTTGCCTGGCAATACTTCTTCTACTGAACCTGTCAATTCTATAATATCGTCTTTAGCCATTTGTTGCCTTTGAAATGGTCCACGAGCCGTCACCTAGATCGTTCCATTCCAATGTGTCTCCTTCTTTCCATCCTTGCAAATCCAACATCTCCTGCGGCAGTGGGAGAACTAGATCTCCGCTACCGTCATCTGCTTCTTCAACTGTTATAGTCCAATGTGTCATAATTCTATTTAATCTCAATCTTCATCATCACTCCAAGGAACTGGACGCCAACCCAATCGATTTAGATCCAGTTCAATTTCTTCAGTCACTACACCTTCTGGTACATAGTCTCGACCATCAGTGGTGTCTGGCACAGTACCGTCTAATCCGTTGCCCAATTCTGCATTACCAATGCCGCTACAGTACCAATCAATGTAGTCACCTTGTTCACGCATATCAGCAATTATACCACCACTGTGACGCCAACTGCAACTCCAAGTTTCACCTTTTAGCTCTTGCCAAAACTCTCTGCTTTGCCAAGTCATGTTGCACATTGCGGCGTATAAGTTTTGAGCATAGTTGTCACTGGCTTTGACTTTATCGCATAGTTCTTTACTAGAGCGCAAATCGTATTCCATATTGTTTCGTTGCCAAACTGGATCGTGGATCTTGTTGGCATCATCAATTTTAACCTGTTCCCACATTTCGATGTATGCTTGATTAGGCTCTTCGCCCGCTTCTTCTGCCCGTTTGATGCTACGTTCCTTTTGAAAGGTATGTCGATCAGGGCTACTTGCTACTGGTTTATTCATATTAAAAGCCGTGCCAGCTTCCCTGGAAGCAGTGTCGCACTTCGTGTCCTAGATTGGTCAAAGTGGTGTTTAGTGGTGTAATTATAGTACAGACTCTTGTCTTGTTCACATCATAATGAAATTCACAACCCAAAACGTTGAAACCAAATCCGCTGTTACCACGGCGCTTGCTTTCAAAATCACATGCCGCTGTCACATTGGCTTCTTGACGCCAAATGATCGTTGCCTGGTTAACTTGGTTGCGTGTGGCATCGAACTCTTTGAATGGCTCATCACGATATTCTGCCTGAGCACTAGATGCCGCTAACAACAACATAAAAAGTACTTTCTTCATCACTTGCCTCTTTCTTTGCCTAAGTTGTAAAATGGTGTAGACGGTAGGATTCGAACCTACAAAGCCACCCTAAGGGCCAGGCCCAGTCCCAGCAAGCTGGAGGTATACCAAGTTCCACTCACGTCTACATGTATATTATACTATCATTTGTAAATACTGTCAATGAACTTCGCAATCATTCCTTTCAAAGACATAACGCATTTTGGGCAACAAACAATGTTGGATCGCCCATTATTTAACATAAGTTGGATCCTAGGTAGATTTTGTAATTACAAATGTAGCTATTGTTGGCCCTATGCCCGAAGCGACAATTTGGATTACCAAAGTTTAGAAGTCTATAAGACTACAGTCGACGAGATAAAACGTCAAGCTCGTTTGAACGGATTCACCCAATTTCACTGGAGCTTCTCAGGAGGTGAACCTACTGCGTACAAACAGTTGCCCGAATTGATCAAACATATAGATGAATTAGAAAGTCCCTACCAAAGTATACATATGACTACCAATTTGAGTCCGGGACCCAGCTGGTGGAAAAACTGGTGTAGCATCACTGATTGTCTACAGCGCCGCAGTATTACAGCCAGCTTTCATGCAGAGTTCGCCAAGGAGCACGAGTTCGGTGACAAGTGTTTACAGTTAATGAACGAGCGGGTTCATGTAACTGTTAATCAAGTTATGGTGCCAGAACTGTTCTTTGAAACACTAGAACGCTGTGAACGATTTCGAGCTCGTGGAATTAATGTAACACTTAAACCACAAAGCAATGACAGTGCCACCGCCATAGTGGAAGGCTACACAGCTGAGATGGTTGATATAATGCAAAACGATTTTGAACAGCAGGAAGGTTATCAAATCCGTTTAATGGATGGTGATAAAAATTATTTTATAGATCAAGCAGAACGGTTTAATGCACTGGGGTTTAATCAATTTGCCAATTGGACTTGTAATGCAGGTTATCAGAGTGTTATAATAAAAGGTACGGAAGTCAAACGTGCTTACAGTTGCCACGAAGCCGCACTGGGCACGATAGAAAAATTTACTTTGTTTTCTGTGCCACAAAAATGCGTGACTACTAGATGTGTTAGTAGTGCGGACAGCAAGATACCAAAATGCAGATAGATACAAACCATTTACACCATTGGATGCAGGCCATCCGTCAAAGCCCGGACCCTATGCGTACTATGGATGCCTTTTGGTCGGGGCAATTAAAAAGCAAAGAATGGTTGATTGATTGTCTAGATGAGCATGTGCATTTTGCATCTAGCATAGACATCTTCGGCGGCTGGGTTGGTACACTTGCCAGCATGTTATTTCAGAGCAACATTCCCATTACTACTATTCGCAGTATTGACATTGATCCAACCTGCGAACCTATTGCTACGCTAATGAACAAGGGTGAAGAAATTGAAGGTCGGTTCAAAGCGTATACGGCAGATATGTGCGATGTAATTTCTGTTGCAGATATTATTATTAATACTAGCTGTGAACACTTAACACAAGCACAATACGATAAATGGTTGGATAGAATGCCTAACGGTAGTTTGATTATTATCCAAAGTAATGATTATAATATCCCCGAGCATGTGCGGTGGCATAAATCATTTGATGAATTTAAGGAAACTTGTGGATTACATTTTCTTTGGGGCGGCGAAATGAAATTACCCCTGTACACACGTTACATGATCATAGGAAGGAAGCCTTAAGTGTTAGATCATTTGCACCTATTAATACAAGGTACTGCTGAAACACAATTGTCTGAATTAGATGTTAAAAACATTCTACTAGATATTGTATCAACTATTGACATGGAAATACTAGGAGGGCCATATGTCTATAGATCAGAAGTTTTAGATAACGAAGGATACACAGCACTCATGGCTATAACTACTAGTCATATTGTCATGCACACTTGGGATACTGGTCTAATACAACTAGATGTTTATAGTTGTAAAAAATTTAATGTACCAGATGTTGTTAAAGTTTTGAATAAGTTTAATATTTTAAATATTAAAACTAAATTCCTTGATAGGTCAAATGGCTTTATAGATTTAGCAAATTAAGTTTTGACTTATCGGGTGTGCGATTAAATTTATATCGACTAGGAGGGCTATCCGGTAAGGCTAGTCCTTTATTTTTAAACACATCTCTGCGTATAATCTGATGTAAGAAGTTTGTAATACCGTCGGGTACAAAGTTACACCAAGGTCCGCTACGCAATTCTTCCATATCAATATTGGTTTCATCGCACCAGCTGATTAATCGCACAATTTTATCTTCAATCTTAACCATAACATGATAGATATTATTGTCTGCTTCTATGATTCGTTCAAACTGTTTACTATGATCCTTGCACCATTGCTCCGCACGTTTGTATAAGTTGCTAACAAACGGTTGTTCGGTGCTGGCATTACGTCCTATTTCTGCACCATTACGTATGCGGAAATTTTTAGGAGTCCAAGGATTACTAGTAATCTCAGTTAGTATGTAATCAAGCTCACTGAAGTCTACCATAGTATAACTAATGTAACCTATCTTGATATCTTCACGGTGCATGTTTTCAATAGCACTAACTTGTTTACGTCTTACAGTTTCGTGATCGATGTAACTTGGATGATTAAGCCCAATGTTAACACCTGCAAGTCCAGCTTCAACACATTTATGAATAAAATCGCTGTCATTGAAACGTATGCCATTAGTCATTACACTAACATCCATTTCGGGATCTAACTCACGGATAGCTGTTATCAATTCTGGAAAGTCTTTGCGTAAGGTACTTTCAGCACCGGCGAGGATGATTCTATGTACTCCATCCTCGCCTACCGGCATATCTCGTATTTGATCGAGCAATTCTTCTATAGAAGGGTCGCGGGCATCGTTTTCTGGTAAATGGTAACAATGTGGGCATTCTAAATTACAGCGGTCACTACCTTCGATAAGTACTCCGCCATTAAAATTAAAATCTGGATTATCCTGGGTGTAATATAGATTAGCATAAAACTCATAGTCAGATTCGATCATATGATGGCTAATACCATGTATGGGACATGACTTGGCTATAAACACCTGATTATCTTTATGGTAGCGCCATGCTGGTATATGTCTATGGCAATGATGGCATAGGCTTACTGTTGGATCTAAAACTGTACCATTTATACTTGCTAGTAATCGGTCTATGTTAGTTTGATTAAAGCCCATTAACATTACATAACTCTCCCACTAGCGGTAGTTGTAGGTATAGGTAAAATAGGAATGACTGAGATCTTATTGCCTTTATATGAATCTTCTATGTCGGTTTCAACATAAGGATTATTAATATTTGCAATATCAGTTTTAAGCAAATATTTTTGATACATTTGGTCATGCATGTGACTAACCATGTAACGCCTATTAACCGAATATGAGCATGATAAACGTTCCCATCTATCAATATCTATATCTGATTCTAGAATGAATGGATATGATTTGCTTTCATCCAACATAAAAGCATACTGTAATTCTATGACACTTGGATCTATAGTATGAAATAAGTTTCCAACGGTAACTCCGAGGTCTATAAAATGATTCTTGTTTTCAAATATATCGTCCATACCGTAACTTTCGGGCATAGTCAATGCAACTACGTTCTTCCATTTTTCACCTACAGGCATTTCACCGTAAGTGAAATAATTTACAAATATTTCTTCTACATCATTTAGTATAGGACCGCCTATAATGTCGTTCTTAATTGCGTTGTATAATGCATCATAATATTGACGGTATGGAACATTATGCATTTCATACAAGTACCGTGAAGTAAGTTGTGTTATTCCTAAATAATGAAATTGACTCATCATCCAACTGTACGCTAATGAATCTGCAATATCTTGGCTGGTAGCAGTATTTGTGCTCGACACCATGGCAATATTTTCATGACTACTATCTTCGTCGTCCCATATGCGTTCTTCGGGACTACGATACATATCTTTAGGATATATCAACTTAATTCCGTATTTGTTTCTATACTCTTCACTGTCCATTTCACTATTAGGAATAACAGTAGCAGGATAAGTTTTAACGCTGTCGTGTTGTCCTAATTCCATTAATCTCATTAGGCCATTAATATAAGTGTCCTTGGTTTCTAAAGGTAAACCTAAAACCATCTCTGTGTAGTATCTAATACCGTGTTTACGGCATAAGGCATAAGCACGTTCTAAATTGTTCATACCCATGTTAATTCTTTTCACAGCATCTAGTGTGGGCTGGTGCATGCTTTGTATAGCCATTTCTAAACCGTAAGTCCATGCTTGAATAATCTTTTCCATTTCAAAACAATGCTCATTTAAATTTTTAGCATGGTTAAAGGTTACACGTCTAATTTTGCTGTTGGGTGCTTCTATAGCTCTGCGGATCATCCACGCTACTTCGACATCACGTTCTTTCATTATACCTGAGTTAGCATCGATCACAAACATCCAATGTATGTTATGTGTTATAGCCCATTTGATTTCTTCCTCAACCCTATGTAGGTTAAAGTTTTTTAGTTTGTTAAGATAGTCGGCTCCCCAGCCGCAAAACGTACAGTGATAAGGACATCCTCTGTTAGTTTCTAGCATCATAAACCAACTAATATCTGGATTGTCTGCAATAATTTTATCAAAGAACCCTGTAGTGTAAGGGCTAGGATAATTTTCAATATCTGTTTGTCTCGGGTTATTCCAATATCTCGGAATAGTCTCGTTATTAAGATTCATCTTTAAAAGATTAGCCCATGCAACTTCTCCCTCGCCAAACATTGCAACATCGATAAAATCGTATTTGAGCCATTCTTCATTAACACTAGGACCACCAAACACTATTAGACAGTTTGGAAAACGTTCTTTTAATTTCTTAGCTAAGGTTAGATTCCATTTATGATTCCATACGTAGCAACTAAATCCAATGATACTAGGGTCGATGATCTTTTCAATTACATTTTTTTGTCTATCTCTCCGCCAAATAACATCTTGCAATTTATAGTTATTTTTCACATAATCAAATTGGTTTGCATAGGCCCAAATACATCCTACACTGAATGGTAGGTAGTGCTCATTAGAGGGTCCGGAAGTAATTTCAGTTTGTATAAGATAGACATTTTTCATGACACCATATTTACCTTGTTAAATACTGTATGAAAAATTTAAAGCTCTTGTTCCCTTTTAACTACAACTACGATCATTCTAACGCAAGAAAGATTGATAATTATACAAGATTTGGATTTGTAGAAAACGGCAAAGATTTAATAGATTTAAGTCTAGGATCCTGCGGCTGTTTTTTACTAGGATTTGATCGTAAAGACATTATACACTATGTTGCTGATAAAATGTTAGACAATCCATTCGCTGGCGGCGAATACATGACCACTAATCAGGCAGTTATAGATCTAACAAATAAACTATATGATATCACTGGTGGTTATAGAAGTATATTTGCCCTAAGTGGAAGTGACGCAGTCGAGGGTGCAATTAAATTAGCCAAAATATATCACGAAGCTAAAGGTAACCCTAGGCACACTATACTCGGTGTTAAAAATTCTTACCACGGAAGTACTTACCTAACATCCGGCATCGGCCAATTAGAGTATATGACCAAACATCCTGTTGAAAATTGTATTGCTTTGAATCAAGAAGAATTAATAGACGCTGTTAAAACTAAAACAGCCTGTTGCCTAGTTATGGAAACATGCTCGTGGAATAAGGGTCTTAAACAGTATACTAAAGATTTTTGGCGAGAACTTAGACAAACATGCAGAGATCACGATGTGATTTTTATTTTAGATGATATTGCCATGTGTGGTGGCAAGACAGGTAAGTTTGTTGGATTCGATACTGAGTTGGATCCTGATATTTTTACCATGGGCAAGGCATTGACTGGGGGATACTTTCCTTTAAGTGCTACGCTAGTAAGCGATCGTGTTAACGAAGTAGTAAAGCATGAGTTTTTGGGACACGGGTTCACCTATACATTTTCATTAAGTGGAATTTATTCAACTTTAAAATATTTAGAAATATTAGAAACAGAAGATTTATTAAATCAATACACTGCAACTGTCGATACTGCGACCAGACTTTTTACTAGTATGGGGTTAACTTTTAGAAACTACGGATTAATGTTTGATATAGATATTAAGTCAACTCCTGAACAAACATTCTATGACAACGGTTTGCATATAGGAGTATGGAATAATGGGCAGGATAACCTTATGTTAGTACTGCCTTTGATTGCTGATACAGAATATTTTACAAAGTTACAGGAACGACTCGCCGCTTCTCTCCACGTCGACTAACATCTAGTGTTAGGCAATGTATTCCGCCTTCCCAAAACATGCTATGACGCATGTTTACTACGTGGCATGTAATACCTTTTTGTTTTAAAAAATTAAACAGCTTAGGTTGTTCACTAGAGAACAAGATATTCTTAGAATCTATTACCAGCACATTACTGTCAAACGCAACATCTTGCACATACCCCTTCCACTCGTTGAGCCATTTGTCTATCCACTCTTGACTTAGTGTACCACTGGTAGTAGAAAAAGATTCTACAATTTTACTATAATCTAAAACTTCAATATATTCTTCAATTTCAATAAGTGTTTTAGATTGTAACACTTCGGGAACCCAAGACTGGTTGATACAAATAACAGTATCATCGTCAATCATAAAAAACCCGTGATCAATGTGGCCCCACTTATTGTTTTCAATAATACGTGTACCGGGCAAGTTACGCTTCATCCATTCTAGTCCAAGTAGCGTTCCTGGACCTTGTTTGTTAGTTATTAATGCATCTCCACATTTAAACATGGTGGCAGTATGCCACAGTATTTTATCTTTGTTTAGATCGTGATAGATGTGCTTACCATCATTCCACCACTTGTCTGTAGAGTTTAAAGGTGCAAGCACAGGCGGCGGTTGACTGATCCAGTTATGACCTTGTTGAAATAGCTCTCTAAATATGCCTAAGTAGTTTAAACTATCATTGAATCTATCAGGCATTGATGTGTATGTTTGATATATTGTTTCGCCATACACTAGGTATTGATCTCTTGGAACAATAGGAGCCATTGCAGAGTTATGCGCAACGTTAGGTCGATAGACTTTTATACCTAAACTAGTTAAGTAATTTGCTAGAGTATTTAGATCTTCTTTAGTTTCTTTTAAGATCGTTTTTAATCCAGGATGGTCGCTATCGGTAAAACAGTCACCGACAATAATTGACTCTAAAGGATCCCATTCAGTCCAGATCATGTGTTTAATATTTCTTTCAAATAGTCTTCTGCCCAGTAGGTATAATAGGCAGTATTAGATAATTTTTCTCGAGCCTTTGATAAATTATCACGCCATTGACATAGCATAAGATTATATACACCGTTGTTAGTAGGAATGCCGTTTATAAATGTTGCTTTATCTTTATGATCGGGCAAAAACACCATCTCCGGAAATAAGTTATTGTATTCTACTGCTATATCGTTGAGCTCTTCTATAGAATAACTATCGGGTAGTTTATATACAATAAGTTCAAAGTCCCAGGGTGGGGGATTTATATCACTACCGTCAGTTTCGATTAATTCATACTCTGCACTTTTAGCATAAGGACACACACTCATTCCACCTAGTTCTTCCTTAGGTGTTGAAATTCTAGATATCCATTCATTTAACATTTACAATTAGTCCTAAGCTCATGAGGTATCGATCTTTATCCGATCTGTTAGAACCTTCGTGCCATACATCATAATCGTTAATATGCAAAGTCCCCACCCCAACACCTGTTTCAGCTGTCCACGGATCGGAACGATTCTTGTCTGTGTAAAACACAGTTGCTTGTTTAGGATCGTTGTCTTCTATAAAATAGACTAGTGATGTTAATATTTGTAGTCTAGTATCAATATGCGGTTCAATTATAAAACCAGGTTCGTCTTTGAGAAATTGTCCTCCCCAAAGCGTTGAATTAAACATTTTATTGTTCGACCAACCATCCCACATATTTTGTATTCCTGGAAATAGCTCATACATAGTGTCTATGATCTTTCTTTTAACTTCGTCTGACGACAAGTAGTTTACAATTTCCTGTAAGATAATACTTTTAGGATAAGGAAGTGCCGACCTGCACAGGTGTGGATCACCAGCACGTTCTTCATAGTCAGCATGGTTAACCCATTCTTCTTTTTCAAATTCGGCTAACAACTGTGCGTAACTATACGGTGTCGTTAACTTAATTTTACATAAGTTGTTACGGACTTTGATTATTTCGAAATCCATTGTTTCTCCCATTCAGTGTTTGGCATGTTATTAAAGATATTTTCTTTATGCCATTGATAATTATTTTTGCATATTGAAGATACTAGCCGGTGCTTGTGTTCGCTGTATTCAAAATATTGTTTAGACAATTCTTTTTCTATAGCACTTGTTGACTTCGTGTCAAAGGGTATTCCCCATGATACTGCTAATTGTGCCCACATATAGTCCGGAAACATTGTGTAGCCTTCAACAGCTGATTTCATTGTGTTTTTTTCTTCGTATATCTTTTTAACAACTAGTTCTCGATGTTTTAATTTTTTACCTAATTCTTGCATGTCAGTCCAAAATTTAGTATCTGATCTATTGCTCAATGTATAGTGTACTAGAATAAAATCTGATATGTCGTCAATAGTATACGCCATTTTTTCATTGTAGGTACTGAAATCTAACGTACTTTCATCTAGTACATTATTCAGCCTACGTATGCTTGTAATAATAGTGTAGAGTGCATTGGCTTCTAACGGCTCAGTGAATCCGCAACTTAGTCCGATAGCCGCACAGTTACCATCTCCGAATTTTTCTAATCTAGTTGGAGTCCATTTAATCAATCGAGGTGGTCTACGTTGCGGACCAATTTGTTTTATAAAGTGATCTAGTGCTTCTTCTTCAGTGGTGTGCTTACTGCTAAAGCAATAGCCATTACCCATACGATGATACACACCTATTTTAAATCGCCAGCCATAGGGTTCAGCAATGCTTTGAGTATAGTTAACCATCTCAGTCTCTGGATCGACATACTCTGTTTGACAGACCCATGCACGGTCAATTGGTGTATTTTTTTCTACTAATTTCCACCCAAGCGCATTTGAAAGTACTCGTGCAAAACCAGAACAGTCTATGTACAAGTCTGCGGTTAATTCTGTACCATCACCTAACAAAACTGATGTTATGCGATTACCTTCAATATTTACTTTAACAACATCGTTGACAACGTGTTTTACACCTGCAGGTATTGCTATTTTATCTTTAATGTAAGGGCCTGCTAATTCTGCATTGATATGGTGCGCATGGCTAAATGGCTGGTTCAACAAATCTTGACCATCTTTATAGGGCATTACATTTTGTTCCATGTAGTGAAACTGTGGATTAAAATATTTGTCAAATCTATTAAAAATTTTAGATTGGCAAAGTTCGCTAACTGTGTCAATGCTCCTAGGGGCATCAACAACTCTAGTGAAATCTTCTTGCGTTTTGTTCACTGGTATATCTTTATAAAAGTTTTCGGTAGGTACTGTGTAGTTGAAACTGAAATATTGTTCATCACCGGTGCCCTGCCAATTGACAAATTTATTGGCATATTTGTGTACAGCACCTGTAACTTTCATCCAGTCAAATTCGTCAATTCCGATTTCTTTAAAAAAGTTACAAACGTGCGGAGTTACACTTTCCCCAACACCAATTTTAGGTATAGTTGCTGACTCTACAAGTGTAATATTTTCACCGCCCCGATATTTGGCCAAATATCCGGCAGTCATCCATCCTGCTGTTCCACCACCGATGATTAAAATTTTCATTATTAATTTCCACTATAAATATGCTTACATTACTTATACTATGAACAACGAGAAAATACTTGAAACAGACGGCTTCGATACTCCACTATTCATTCGTGGAATAACCGGCGGCTTCAAAAAGAACCAACCTAGCCTTAAAATTGGTAGTTCAAGGGGAACACTTGATGCCCCTGAGAATTGCCAAAATGGGGATCAGCTCGGTGTGCTCAAATTTACTGCATACTCTAAAGGCGGTAACGATTCGTCATATGTTAATGCGGCATTTGTAAGTGCTATTGTAACACAAGATGTTGTTGATGGTCAAGACGTCGTAGACGCTAGTTTGATATTGGGAGCAACTAAGGGAATCTTTACAGAAGAGTATGTATCTATCGACTCTAGAGGAGTTTTATCTGCCAAAGGTATAAAGATTGTAAACAATAACAATGCTGTTGAAGATCGAGACAAATCGCAAGATTGGTGGATGTCGGGCGGATGTAGATTTGATTACCCAGTGCCTCTTACAATTGATACAAAATCAACAGGTATATTAATCACTCAGCAAGGTAATTTTAAACAGCCAGCATTGAGATTTGACAGCTATGATAATAATCCTTATAAAGCAGGTTGGACGGCGTTTAACAGATTTAGAGGAACCCCAGAAAATCCGTTACCATTGCAAGATGGCGATTTTATATATGCGTTTGATTGGTTAGGTAAAGCCGGTGACGATCCATGGGAATGGGGCATGGCTCAGACAGCTACAGTTGACGGTAATCCGACTGAGGAATTCCTACCAACTGCAATGAATTGGGTGACACGTACTACCCCGGGTGCTATGCCAGAGGTAAGAGTTAAGATTTCCAATAGCGGAAAACTGTATGCTTACTATGGTGCTAAGATTTCATCGACTCTAGAATTAGAGTTAGAAGAAGTAGGCAAAGAAAATGTAAATTTTGACGATGTCAAATATATCAAAGTTACAATTAACGGACAAACTAGAGCTATACCTTCTTATTCAATCTCAGGATGAATTCCTACTTCTTGAATTAAAATAGTTTTGTCACCCCATTGCCAAGTAGTTGCATCGTAATGGGTAGGTGACCCTGTAGATTGTGCTTCAGAAAATACATATAGGCTAGTAACAAGCTCTATGTATTTTTTATTGTGTTTGTAGTGTGCTATTACAGAGTTACATTCTTTAAATTTAGACATTGCGTCCTCGCATAACTTTTTAGATTTTCTATTTCTTTATAAATCAAATCAACAGTATCCGGATGTGAATCAGCTCTGCCTTGATATGCTGATATTATTCCTTTTGCTCTTCTAAACCCGTCAATGTTACTACTAATGATATCTGCTATATCTTCAACCGTTAGCTCTTTGTTGCTAGAAAAGAATACAGTATCTTTAAAATAAAACATATTATCAAAGTAATGGCTAGTCATAGTCCGAGCCGGGCTAAAAAATGGTATATTGTGTTGTATACATTTCTTAGTTAATTCTATATAATTATCAATTATAACAGTAATATAGTTACGGAATTCCTCTATAACATTACTGCTGTTATACATTATGTTCAATAACACATAGGGTGGTGGATATCCTAAGTCCCCAGTGGGGCTGGTAAATTTTGTATACAACAAATCATTCTCAACAGACATTATTTCTAAAATAGGAAGTTCTAGACCTAATGTTTTGTAATTTATTAACGATTGATATTTTTCTTCAGTGTATGATTGTAAACAATGCATGTCCCCATTACTGCATAATCTATGTACATAACGATAGCTAATAGTTGTAATGTCTTCGTCTATTTCCCAAGTACAGAAATCAGGAGAATTTTTATATTTTTCTAGTACACTATCGGAATCTCTCGGTTGATGGTTTATAAAATTGTCAAACGTATTGGTCCAACTTTCAAATGTTGCACATTTATTTTCGAGTATAAGTTTTAAATTAGTAATCATAATTTAAAATAACTCACTTCTAAAAAATGATATTCAGGTTCATTTAGCAATTTCATTAAGAACTTTGCCCAGTTATCGTAACTAGGGTCATGTTCTCTTAGGCCTGCTCTAACGATAGTCATAGGTGGGAACTGATTTATTTTAAGTAATTCCCAGAACGTTGATTCTAAGTTTCTTTTATTTTGATAATACTCTTTATTCTCAGCAGGGTCAGATGCGCTGATTGCACTGATGTTGATAATCCGTTTGTATTCACAGCCCTGCCATAAATTCCAAACATTCCGTAGTAGTGCATCTTGACCTATTTGACAACAATTGATAAACACATCGCATTGATCAATTGTGGAAATAATATCTTTGTAGTTTTCATTGTTGTTTAAATCAAACCCAGTAGATCTTGATATGCCGACTATACTATGTCCAGCATCGGTAAACACTTTAGATAACGCAGAACCTACCTCTCCGGTATGCCCTGTTATAGCAACTTTTAAATTATTAACGATCATATGGTATAGGTTTCTGGCTTATTTGCAAAACAATTCTGGGGGTCGAGCTTAAATTTATACTACCATGCAAATCGTTATCTTTGAAATATTTAAACATGTCACCGGCCTTGTAATCTTTTATAAAATTACCTTCATGAATAAAAATGTGACCTTGTTGATAGTCTATAAGCGGCATCCATATTCTATTATTTTCTTGGTAGAATAATGCAGTATCTCTATGTATCGGCATATACTGCCCTGGCAGTTGTTTTATGATCCACCAGTCACCTGCAAATAGATGTTGAACTTCTTTGAAATCTAGTACAAACGGTATATTCTCTTCAGTGAACATCTCAGCCATGATGAGACTTTCCCCATACGGTCCAGTCACAAACAAATCTCGTTCATCTTGTGTAGATGTCAACAATTGATCAAAATCAATTTCTTCTTTAACCTCGTCTACTTTATGATCTTTCCAAGGGCTGATAGGGATACCTTTTGTTGATAACAATAACTCTATCCATTCTGGATTGATTAAGTGTTTATAATTTCCGCAGTATTTCATATATGCTTTCCGCAAATCGTTGATGCACTTGCTCATTAGGGTGACCCCATGCCAAGTAATCATCTTTTCCTGCGAACGAATCCATATCATTACTTTGAAGATATTGTATGCTATCTTTTATGTTTTTAAATAGTTCAACATTATATGATTGCACATTTAAATTTATATCGCACGACATAGCATTTACAATGGCAGCACCCAGAGATGCTAACGACCTTAACGATTTAAGATAATCCCAAACAATTCGATCATCAGTAAACCAGTTGAGTAACTCTTTATCTGCATTTTTGCTTATAACAACATCGATGTTGCCGACACTATCAACACCTATTAGCGATTCTTCAGACGCCCAATGTAATGATGGTAATTGAAACGACATAGGACCAGTGTCCTTAAAGAATATATTCCTATCAGGATTAGTGGCACCTACAAATATTACATCTCCGAGTTGGAAGAATTTTTCTAATTTCTTCTGTTCTACTTGCCATAGTATTTTATCCATACTGTTGCCAGCTTCTGCAAAGTTGACATAGTCAATATTCAATAATGCGGCAAGTTTTGCCGGCCATGCTAATTTCAATTGATCAGATCGTATGGTTTTCAAAGTTTCTTGTGCAACAGGATCCTTTGATAGTTTTTGAAAAAATAATCGGGGATTGTGTGATGTACTTTTTCTATATTCGTCGAGGTCTCCAAGTTGATGGTATAACAACTCTTCTCCGGCAGTGTAACTGCATCCAAACGCTACTATTCTTTTAATGTTGCTCATCGTAGATAGTAATCTGAAATGATATTCTTGGTGTTAAGCCAATGTTAGCGGCGCCGTGTGTTCCGAATGGATTAGTAAAGATGTAAGTATCAGCAGCCTTATACGGTGCAATCATTTGATTTTCGTAAATTAAAATATGGCCGTCCTGCCAGTCAAGCCAACTCATCCAGTAACGTTTACAATTTTTTTCAAACTTAGTTACTCGGTCACTATGCACTGGTAGTAAGTTTCCTGGTTTGTATTTAAATAAATTCCAATAATATCCTTGCCCTTCTTTTAAATTTATAAAAGGGGGCAAGGGCACTTCAAACGGAAAATTATCTTCCTCAAACAAATAGTAAAGTAGAGAATTGTGTTTGAATCCTACTTCTTCATACTTCTTTTGAAACTCACAAAACTCTGCGCGATCACCTCGCTCGATGGCTTCAAGTATTCCGTTCTGTTCAAACTCCCATTTAGGCATTTCATAGCCATCATTATTTAGAACATATTCAACCCACTCTGGCTTCAACCATTCTTTGTAGTTTCCTATAAATTCCATTTTTATTCCTCGTAAAGGGTTACTTGCAAAACTAATCTAGGAACTAGTCCTATGTTTGCCGCACCATGTAATGCTTGTGCAGACGAATACTTGTAAACGTCACCTGCTTTATAGTTAGTCACAACATCGTCCTCGTACATAAAAATATGTCCTTGTTCCCAATCTTGTAATGGAATCCAAAAACGATCTACATTTTTTTCTTGTTTAGTATGCGGGTCAATGTGCATGGGCATAAAATCCCCTGGCATCATTTTTGTAATCCACCAGTGCCTTGCTCTTCCGCAAGTATGAAACTCGGGTATTTCTGTAGTTAGATTAGATTGATTAAACATTTGGAAATACACAGCATCGGGACTGTACCCAGCATCAATAGCTTTCTGCCATTCTGCATTGCCTTCTGCTCCGTCAGGTTTACCTCCCTCTTTAGGTCTTAAGATTCCAGTCTTACCTAACACTTCTTTTAATAAAGGTTCCACCCAACTTGTATCTATCAAGTCTTTTAAATTTCCCACATACTCCATGATCATTCCTTGTAAGTTGTTACTTGCATAATTAACCTAATATCTGCTCCAATATTAATTGCGCTGTGTAATGCTCGAGGGTCGTCATACAAAAACACATCACCTGCTTTATAGTTATGTACATAAAGGTCTTCGTACATAAAAATATGTCCTTCCTTCCAATCTAGCATTGGAACCCAAAATCTTTTTGAGTTAGGATCTTGATGTTTTAGTATATCTCTGTGTACTGGAATAAATTCTCCAGTGTGCATTTTTATTACTTCCCAACAGAATGTTTCACTGGGCGCAATCCATGGTGGTTGATCAACTTCGAAGCTAAACAAACTGCTTTCAAGCAAATGAAAAAACACTCCATCAGTACCGTACACATCATATATCTCACGTTCTGAAGGATCCATTGCTTCTCGCAATCCTGCTTGTTCTTCAAGCGTAAGTTTATTATCTTTAAAAAAATCGTGTGGGACTTTATAGCCATCTAATGCAAGGGCTTCCTCAACCCACTTAGGCTTAATCCAATCTTTATAATTAGCTAGAAGTTTCATTTATATTTCTCGATGGTTTGTAGTCAGTTATTTGTAACACAACTCTCGGTGTATGACCTATGTTGCATGCTCCATGCCATTCGCCAGCATAGTCAAATTCATATACATCACCTTGTTTGTAGTCAGTTATAACTTTATCACCTATGGTAAAAATATGCCCGGGCTGGTAATCGGTCCACGGCATCCAGTACTTGTGTATCTCTATTTCCGGCTTAGCTCTATCAACGTGGACTGGCATACGTTGTCCAGGATTCATTTTACTAAACCACCATGTTATGTGTTTGTCTTTATAATCTAAGAATGGTGGTGGATCTTTTAGTATATCAAAACTAACATCAAATTTTTCTAGCAATCTAAAATACACACCCCATATGTCGTATCCTGAATTTCTATACATGTTATATTCATCATCGACTGGAAAGTCTGGATCTAAATATGCAACGTGTGTTCTAGCATGTTTTACAACAGGATCAATTTCATCCATCTCTGACAGTTCTTTGACAAATTGCAAGTATTCTTCTTTAGTGTGTACTCGAGTTACATCTCCGCCTAGGTAGTCAAATAGTATTGGATTAAATCTTGCTTCATTTCTAAGACCGTGTTTAGGCATATCAAACCCCGGTTTGGACATGACTTCCTCAATCCACTCGGGTTTGATCCAGTCTTTAAAATTTCCAATGTATTTTATCATGCTATCCAACGTTTACCAAAACTTTCATCTTCTATATCATTACGTATTTGATTTTCATTTCCTAATTCAGAATATGTCTTGTACAGTTTTGTTTTTAATTTTTTAAAATCTGGAACAGAGTTGTTTACCAGCGCATCATAATACATTTCTGCAAGTATGTAATGATTGACCTCGCTAAGGTGATTGTTCCTTGGATCACCTCCTACACGCAACATCCAGTCTATGCTTTCATCTCTTGATTTATCAAATTCGTCAAGGCTAGCATCTAATAAGAATCCTTGGCTTAATGTCCAGTCTTCCGGCACTTCTAACGGGCCAATATCCCATCCTCTAGATAATACAGGCTTAGTAATTAAATGAGAGGTGTAGTGTGCCATCCCCCATATCCAGAGCTGTATTTGTTGTTGCAATATTTCTTCATCGTGAATATTTGTCACATGAAAGGCATACCCGTCTTTTTCTCTTTTGCTCAAGGAGTTCCAATAAGGACAATCTTTCCAAAACTCTGTCATTCCTGGTTTATTTTTATTAAGGAACGCTCTAACTAGCGTCGACGTTTGAAAGATAACATAATCATCTTTTTTAAATTGATCTTTCATTAAAAATGATTGATACATTAACCATCCAATAGAGCTACCACCTTCGGCTATGATTTTAACTTGTGCGTTTAATTTGTTGGAAAGAAGATTAGACCAAGCAACATGTTCGTCAGGGTCTCTACTAGTGCTAAAAGAATCTCCAAATATCCAAAGTGTTTTCATTTTATTTCTACGTCGGGTGTAAACCTTACAGCAAGTACTACCCTTGTGCTATCGCTATAGTTGTGTACTACGTGTGGGATATTTATTTGGACAATCGTTGGTCCTTTAATGAGTCTGGAATCTTTAAGATTTTTGGCACCAATCCATTTTGGCCTAATAACCTGCATTTCATCTGCTTTTAACGGTGAAGTTAAATCAGGGGGGTCTGTTCTTTCTTGATGTTCATAGTCACCATCATACCAGAGCATTTCAAAATTGTCGTAATTTTTAATTGGTATGTTTAATGACCATTTTGACGAACCTAGTCGAGGAGGGTAAAAACCATCTATATGCTCTTTGAGAGTATTGTTAGCACATAGGCCGCCAAGCGCGGCAAATTTTATTTTATGTTCTTTACCTGTGTAGTTACAGATATCTTCTAGTATGTTGTCTTCTAACCAGTCAAGTTCCTCATTACCTTGTTGAAAAATAATGAGCTCTTGACCGGTTATGTCGTCTGCAATGTATGACGAGTATCTTTGTTTTATCTTATCCCAGTTTTTTAAATTTAGAGAGTGATAAGACTTATTTGTACTCAACAACCGGAACCTCTTGCCTTGGGTTTGTTGGGAACACTATATCGTGGTCAGTTTGATGTAAGCGACGATTTACTTCGGGATCTTTAAATCCTACACCCATAATAAGTAATGGTTCACCTTCTAAGTTTAATGCTTCTTTTAATTCAGAATGTTTAAAGCTAATACAGCATCCTGTTTTATATCCCAATAAACTAGAAACTAAATTAAGGTATCCAGATGCGATTCCTAGTGCTGTTACTGTATCAAAGTCTTCTCCGCCATGTTCTACTGTTCTGCCATACGATGTATTAAAGATTCTTTTTTCTTTAAAATATTCTTCTGGGTTGAAATATTTTTCAAACACTACTACTAAATTAGCAAGTGTCTGTGGTTGGGTAGTATCTCCCATTTCGTAAAGATGATCATCTTCTCTAGGATGTGGATCAACCATTTTGCCCTTCTCGGTATTTTTGTAAGGAGCACCGTGTGTACAAGCGTGAACTTTCTCAATAGTTTCACGATCCTGAATCCAGTGTACTCTATAAAATGCTACATTCTGCAAACTTGGGGCTTGTGTAACTGAGGTCTTTAGTAACTCTAAATGTTCTTCGGGAATTTCTTTAGTTAAATCCCAATTACGCTGGCAATGCTGGCTTTTTATAATAGCTTTTTTAATATCTGTTTCAGTAAATGTTGTCATGTTCAACTCCTATCATGGTATTTATCAAAGTTTTTCTTGTAATTATTTGCTACTAGACTGCAAAAATCAGCTAGCCTACTACCGTATTTTCCATGCCCTATAACGTGTATACGTTGCTGATTGCTAAAATTTATCACGCTATGACGATTTCTAATATTAACAATAAACGCTTTCCCTTCTGCCCAAGGAACAGTTCCAAATCCTTCCAAAACCATGTGACAATTACTAGGGTGAATAACTGCTATGTTTAAGGGTGCGCCGTGCTCTAGTGCATCAACGTTGCCTGGGTTGTCACTGTGTGGCGCAATATATCCTCTAGGCTCTAACTCCATAAAGCGTATTCTACGATATTGCTCTACTGGAAAGTTGCGCCAGAAATTTGCAATAGTTGGCACTTTGTCTGCTAGTTCTGTCCAGTGATAATTTACTTGCGATTCATCAGTATAACCGTATGTATCGTAGCTACCTGTTTTATCTACATCTATCCCGTGTATGCAACAGCTATTCCATCCGGGGTGATCTAGACCTCGATGATCTACAAAATAGTCATTGGCTACTCGACAGTCTGCTTTCCAGGCCGGTAAGTCTAAATTTAAATCTAGTTCAATCCATCCTATTTTAGGATTGTGCATAGCCCAATAGGCTATTTCGTAATCAGTTGTAAGATTATATGGAATAGGCGGCAACTCCCAAATGAGATTTTTGTTGCGGTTATAAAAGTCTAATGTTTCTTGATCAATCATATGTATGCCACGGTGGAGTGTTGTCAAATCCTGTACTAGCTGTAACTGACTGATAGATAACAGCATCAGGTAAAACTTGTTTAATATTATCTATTAATTGTTTTTCTCGAATGGTCCTATAACCTAAACTATTAAAAAAAGCAGTGCCTTCGTATGCAAATACATTTGTCAAATTAATAAATGTTTCTTTGATGCTAGTATCGAGATATCTAGACAGCACTAGCTCATCGTGTAACAGATTTATTTTAGCAAATGAATATGTAACGTTATCTAACTGCGGAGCATGCGATTTCCAGTATTCTAATGCTTTGTCGCTGTAGTCATAAAATACTACACTAACAGGTTCTGTCTTATGAATTATTTCTGTCCATGCTGTGCCACTTGCGGGAGTAAACACTTGCAAAATATTTGTCAACTTGGGCAAAGCAGTATCTGTGCTTTCAGTGTGTATAAATTCATTTTGACAAAAGTCTTGTCGCTTATATGCCCAGGGCAAATGTTTGTAAAACTCTTGTAAATTTTCTGGATAAAAATGTTTCTTAGAATTTCTAATAGGCGTATCAAATACTATTACAGGCAAGTTGTTTTCAAATGCTGTTCGTAATATGTTCCAGCCATGACAGCAATGCTGATACAATTTTTCTTTAGTACCAGGTTTGACCCAGAATGGAGTGTGTGCATCATGGAATGTTTCTTGACTACGCAACGGTTCGAATTCAGTATGTTGTCTACCGGGCTCAAATTTACCAATAGTAGGATATCCCAATGTTGCATACATTTTTAAATTGATTGCGTAGCACTGGTGATGCAGTTCGTAATAGGCATCGGCTCTGTCTAGTACATGGCCTGCAATGAAAAAGTCAGCCAGTGCTTTTACTTGTATTTGATCAAAGAAATCATCACCATTGATAAATTCAGTTCCTGTGCTAAACACTATGGCAAGTTTATATCCCAAATCTGCCACTTGTTTTAACACGCGGTCTTCATTTGTTTCCCAAAATACCTTGTAGCCTTTTGACACTATGTTAGTGACAGTATAGTCGGCCTGGTTGATCATTAATGACTTAACCCAATTTGACGAGTAAGTATTAGTGTTGTCTATAATGCAGTAGGCAATATCTTGTTTTTGTAAATACATGGTATATTTAACCACCCTGCACACATGTACAAATATAATGAGATTCGTCAAATACACCTAGAGATATCAACTCTATGCCAAGCATCATGCCCAATGTGTGCTAGGAATAACCACGGCGGATTGACTAATCCAAATTTGATAGAACGAAATATGGATTTAGAGTTTTATAAGAATACTATGATTCCTAGTCTACTAGCACAATTAGGTAGTATCTCTATGTGTGGCAATTTTGGTGATCCAATTATGAACAATGATTTGATCCCCATGCTCAGATACACTGTGGCAGAGAATCCCAAAATTGACATTCACATACATACCAATGCCAGTGCTAGGACAGTCAAGTGGTGGCAAGAGCTTGCTCAGGTATTGCCAAAGAATCATTTGGTATTGTTTGGGATCGATGGACTAGCAGATACACACAGTTTATATCGTGTGGGTACAGACTTTGATATGATCATACGCAATGCTCAAGCATTTATCGAGGCAGGCGGAAGAGCACGTTGGAACTTTATTACATTCCAACATAACGAGCATCAATTAGAAACTTGCAGACAAATGGCTAACGATTTGGGATTTGAAAGTTTTCACGAAAAGCAAACTAGTAGATTTATTGGTAGCAAAGAATTTAAAGTATTTGGTAAGGATGGCACGGTAACGCATACTCTATTGCCGCCTGGAGAGCAAAAGATCGCCTTTATTGATCGCAAGACCGTAGAAAACTATAGAGAAGTTATCAAGACTGCCACTATCAGTTGTCAAGTAGAAGATGAACGCAGTATATACATAGATGCACAAGGGCACCTATGGCCTTGTTGTTTCCTAGCCAGTGTGCCGTATCAATACGCCACTCCGGACAAGTTAGTGTATAATTTTATGAACGACAGTACAGCTTCACTGTTGACGGCAATTACAGAGTTTGGCGGGATAGATGGGCTGGATCTACGAATCCATACTATGCAAGAAATTGTCGATAGTGAAACATGGCAAACTATGTGGAACAAAAGATTTGAAGACAAATCTATCCTAATGTGCGCTAGGGTATGTGGTAAATTTCCAGAAGTAGAAGTCAGCCAGTGCAGAGATCAATTTTTAGAACTTAGAGAGTTTAATGAATAACATATATTGGCTACAACCTGAACATACACGTATCGGAGCAGGTCAACAACTTATAAAACAAAAAACAGGTAGCTATAGTTTTTGTGCATTGCCCTGGATACATGTAGCTACCCGACCGAATGGTGATGCTAGATTATGCTGTGTAACTAATGCCAGTGGAGCGTCAACAGGTGATCACGAAGTGGGACTAGTTAAGAAAGAAGATGGCAAACCTGCAAACTTTGGACGTGAAACACCATTAGAGGCATTCAATAATCAATACATGCGCAGTGTAAGGTTAACCATGTTAGAAGGCAAGATACCTGCCAGCTGTACAAAGTGCTTTGAAGAAGAGTCCAACGGTGTTGTAAGCAAACGCTTATGGGAAATGTACGAGTGGAATCATGACGGCCTTGATTTTAATAAACTTGTAGCTGACACCGATGCTACTGGAGCTGTGCCTCCTATTATCCGATATCTAGACTTGAGACTTGGACACACTTGCAATTTAAAATGTGTCATGTGCAGTCCACATGACAGCAGTCGATGGTTACAAGATTATGATAAACTAGTTGCCAAAACAAAAAGTACTATTGTGTTGAAGCAGGTAGGTTTTGACAAAGAGGAATTCAATAACACGTGGTACGAAAAGCCAGAGTTTTGGGACGATGTTTTTGAACAGATTCCTAACATAACACAATTATACTTTGCCGGTGGCGAGCCTTTGATGATAAAAGAGCATCGTAGATTTTTAGATGAAATTATCAAGCGCGGCTATGCTAAGAACATTAGTTTACGATACAACAGCAATGGTATATTTGTCAACGAAGATATTATTGCAGTATGGGCTCAGTTCAAGCAAGTACGTTATGCTTTTAGTATAGATGCAGTTATGGAACGCAACAATTACATTCGATATCCTACCGACTGGGCCGACATTGAACGTAGTTTATGGTTAATGGACAATGCCCCTGATACCATACACTGTGCTATTGCATGTGCAGTACAGGTGTTTAATGTAAAACACATCATCGATTTTGCTAAATGGAAATTATCACAAGGCTTTAAGAAAATTAATAAGTTTAAACTAGACGACTATGAAACCGGCGGTGGCATTATCAACCTACACTTGTTGTATATTCCAACATTTCTAAGTGCTAGGATATTGCCACAGTCAGACAAAGATGAAATCGTGCAACAGTTTGCAGACTTTAAACAATGGCTTTGGGACAACTACCGACAGGACGACAACTTCTGGAAAGATAATCCTTACGGATGGAAACGCTGGGAAGCTATTTTAAAATTTATACAAGCAGAAGACCATACACACTTGCTGCCAGATTTCAAAGAATATGTTGTTAACTTGGATGCTATTCGCAAGTTAACGGCTAAGAAAGTATTTCCTGAGTTGGAACACCTACTATGATACCTATTAAAGTTATTTCTACACAAGAAACAAACTTAGTAAAGGTTGTATTCTTCCCTACAGATATCTGTAATTTTAATTGTAGCTATTGTTTTCCAGGATCGCATGATGAACGTTATCGATACCCAAAAAATGTAGATTTAGTAATTAAAAATTTTAAAAAATTATTTGATGCATATACAAAGAAGCTCAATAAACAGAAATTTCATCTTACTATAGCGGGCGGTGGCGAGCCCACTATGTGGCCACACATAGAACAATTTTGCAAAGAACTTAAAGAAAGTCACGATGTTTATATTACTATTGTTACAAACGCATCGAGAACTTTAAGATGGTGGAATGATAATTCTGCGTATTTTGATGATGCAGTTCTTAGTTGTCATAGCGAGTATGTGGATATTGATCATCATATTGCTGTGGGTGATTTATTATTTGAAGCAGGTTTGAAAGTAACTGCGTTAATGCTGATGGATGCCAAACAATGGGACAAATGTATTAGTTATGTTGATCGAATGATGACTAGTAAACATCCTTGGTACATACAAACTAAAGAAATTATCGATGCTCCAGGACACGGTATAGATGTATATACTCCAGAACAGTTTGATTATGTTAATAACAGCCTTAAACGCATACCGGACAGTACTTGGATATTTAAAAGAATAAATGAAATTAAATTTCACGAAAGTGTTGTTTTATTTAATGATGATACTGCGGTAACTGCTCGTCCACATACACTAATAACTAATGGATGGAATAAATTTAAAGACTGGAAATGTAATGTTGGTTACGAATCTATTAGTATAAATGCGTCCGGAGATTTACTAGCAGGATCTTGCCAATTAAACGCATTTGGTGGCAAAACTTTAAATCTTTTTAGTGAAGGGTTTGATGCAGATGTTACCCCAGAGCAAATCATTTGTCCATTAAATTATTGTAGTTGTCAATCGGATACTCATATTACTAAATCTAAAGTCTTGTAATTAACGAATGATTAACGTTCCATTGTCTTGCATGGTTCTGTGCTTCAATACTTAACGAATTGCCAGGCCATACATTATTTAAAAATTCCAATGCTTCTAAAGGAGTGGGATGGTTATCATTGTTTGGTGCTACACGATTTTTAACATACTCAAAAGTCCATCTACCTTCAAGCGATTTGTTAATATTTAAAAATAAATCCTTATAAGTTTCTATAACATCTGCATTATCAAGGTATGGATCAATATCACTGCCGGTGCATAGTTTATCAAATGCCTTAATCCAATATTCTCTTCCAATCTCTTCAGTAATAGAATCTAAGTCAACTCCATCTAATACTGCTTTAGTATCATCGATGTTTGTTAACGGGTTCAGACAAAACTGTTCCCAACTAGCTTTTTGTATTGTACTTTGTGCTCCTGCTATGTAACCGAGATCTCTAATTAGAAAGCCGCGCAAATCTGTACCAAAGTTTTTAACCCATTTTTTACCGTAAGTTTTTTCTTGTGATAAATTTGTGTCACTCAGCCATTTGTTATTAGAGTATCGATCTTCTCGCTCTTTACAACTCCACATTACTATCACTAAGTCATTGTTATTAAATTTATATCGTGCATCGGCTTCCATAATGCTATTAAATATATAATGATTGCCAGCACCGGGTGTAGCCCAATTTTGATAAACAGGCACATCTTGGCCTATAATATCTGCCCAAGTTGGCCATGAATATTTCGTAAAACTACAACCAAAGGCAAAGAACCTTTTGTACTTAGAAGGATTAAGATTTGTTAGACGCATATTTTGTAAGTGGAATGTCTGCCGCACAGGTACAGAAGTTACGATCACAAACTACAGGTTGACTAGGCACAACAAAACTACCATCATAAATATTGCCCAAACTACCGCCAACTCTACAAGTGGCTCTGTGTACATCGCCATCCCAATTTATCATTAGACTTTCTATACCTGCGTTACAAGTCCAATCTTTGTACTTGTTTAGATGCAGTTTAATAACATCGTTGGCATGCATCTTTTTAGTATCATCAATGATACAATTACCTTCTACAGTGGTCTCGTATTCTTTGACCCATGCTAGGTCGTCCGCTCCATACCGCATATCGTCAAACAGATCATGATCACCTTGTGTCCAACGTACTCTACGGACAGCGTGTGGAACAGCACTTGCGGCCAATGCACCTGCAATATATCTAGTGCGCTTCATATGATCCTGATGCGCCATGACATGTACCATTACTTTTCCTGCAAAGTATTCGTTAACATTTACGATTGTATTTAAAACTCGTCGGACATCGTACTCCATGTGTACACTAAACACAATCTGATCTGCACGTAGATTAGCATACCAATCATCTTTGCGTGTGCCATTGGTAGTAACGCTCACCCAACTTACGCCTTGATTCTTACAGTAGTTCACCAACTCTTCGAACTTGGGATGCACAGTAGGCTCGCCTCCTGTAAAACTAATACGAATAGGTTTTCCTAGTTTCATTAATTGATCCACAGAACTCTTAAGTATTTCTATGTCAGTATGCTGACTGGAGTTGTCGTGTATCTCACTCGGGCAATAACTGCAATCGTAGTTGCAACGTTTTCCAAGATTCCATTCAATCTTGACAGAGTTCTGATGAGGCCAGCGACTAGTTACCTTAAGCATAATCTATAAAATCCGGTATAACATCAAAGAAACTTTGATTGCGTGTTTTATCCAATGCTTGATTAAATGCTATGCAATCTTGCCATCGGTCGCTATGATCATTTGCCCACATATAATTAATAACACCGTCTATCTGTTTTAGAGTAAGATCTAATAACATAGGATGTTGTTTTACCAATTTGTAATCTTGTACATAGAGTTTAGCAAAATTTAAATTAATAGTAGCTTGTTCTTTGAGATGAGCAGGTAGTACCTGTGTTGACAGCACCGTGGGATGATTAACCATATTGGTATAAAATACAATTCCTAAATCATCTAAAAAGTATTTCAGCATTTTATCGAGATGCATAATATTACCAACTTGTACAGCTACAGCGCCGACTACTCTACTCACATTTGGAATAGTTTGTATTTCTTTTATATTTGTAACAATCTGATTCCAATCACCGTTGCCGCGAATGTAATTGTAAACATTGTCAATGCCGTCAATGCTGACGTTAACGGCAACACTTCTAAAATGAGGCCAATAGTCATGTATATTCCTTCCACCTTTGATTCCCAATGTTGTGCCATTGGTAGCATACTTGATTTCAATTTGATGCCCGTATGGCTTGAGCATGTCCAATATACGATAATGCTGTGGATCCATTAAAGGCTCGCCGCCGGCAAACTCAACACGTCTAAAATATGGCAAATTCTTTTCTAAACTTGTCCACCAGTCTTTATTATCTTTGAACTTGTCGAGTAATGGCTTGCGTTCTAAGTCGTGTTCTTCAACCATGTTAAAAATAACTTGACCTTCACCTTGATAGTACTTTTTTACTACATCCCAATCGTTCCAACTAGTGCTGTCTCCTGGGTGACACATGCGGCATTTGAGGTTACACAGATTGTTTAACTTTAGTTCCATCGTAGGAATTTCAAAAGGCATAGTGTAATCGTCTTTTAACGCATTTAACGCATTGGGGTACAAGTTGACCCGTGCTTCGGGGATTACACCGCTTATATGACGTTCTCGCAAGGATTCGACGCCCTGATCTTCTAGTCTAAAACATGGCTCGCACTCTGGCGGACGTATGTTAGTAAGCACTGACTTACGTATACGTTTCATTGTGTCATTGTTCCAAATTTCTTCCAAACTGTTCTGCTGTATAAAACCAACAGGGTGGCTACGACAGCAAGCCTGTATGGCGCCGTCTTCTCTAGTAGCCAATCCTGTAAAAGGGTGCATACAAAATGTTTTACTTGCTTTGTTCAATTGCCCAGGTCCTTTCTTTACACCAGAAACATTCGCCACATATGGGAACGTATTGCCCGGCTTTGTAATTTGTGTAATTTATATCTTCAAACTCACCCTCGCAACTGCGTGTAATGTCAAACAAATCCATAATGCCTAACTCTTTGTATTTGTTTACAACCCATGATTTGTCTACAAATCGAAACGGATGGCATGCAACTCTTCCCATGTGAATCATGTATTCCAAATGTTCATTATCGTTGGTACGTTCAATGTCGCGTTCTAGCATGCCATTGAACTGTGCTAGACGAGGATTACGTGTAACACCATTATAGTATGCATCTACGTCGTTAGTGTGACAAACAAATTCTGCGTAAGCACGTTGTTGTATATTATCACCGCTGACCTTTTTGCCATACTCGTCAGTTAGATTAGGGCCTATATTTCCGTACTCGATGTCTGGTGCTATAAAATTAATATGTCTTACAAATCTAATATTTGGAAATCTTGTTAACAGCCAAGTATATACATTAAAACTATCATAGCTTTGCCATGGACGAGTCTTCCACATTCGGTTGTGAGAAATTATATGTACAGTTTGATCTGTTACTAACGAACATATTAGGTATGCTAATAGCGCAGAGTCTGCCCCCCCACTTACACTGATAGCAACATTTTTCCAGTCGTCGCGCAAATGAATACGCACACTGTCTATATCATGAAATGTTTGCATTTTCTAAATACCTTATCAATGGGCTAACACCAACCGGTTGTCCGTTGCGTAGTGCTAGGTATATACTTCTAGTCGGTTTGAGTACAAAGTCATGACATATTTTATAGTATCTATCGCTGTGGGTGTTCCATAAGTAATCCGGTTCTAGATTCCGTAAAAAATGTAGTCCGATCATAGCAGGAGCCCGAAGATTCATATTGAAGTCATTTTGTATTGTAACAGCATCAGCATCCTTACTCTTAGTCCAACGTAAGCCAATTCTGTTCCATCCCAGTCCCAGTCCTTTGCTCAAACTTATAGCAACTGACTTAATAGATGGATGTGATAAATCAAAGTCAATTCCGCGGCAGCAAGTAAGCCAAGCACCGTCCACATGTACACCAATTCCCTTGTCTTGCGCTTCATCTAATATCTCCTTCATCTTTGGGTGAGTGTCACCTGTACTAGGAAATGGCCAAGCAATTACTAATTGCTTTTCTTCACTTAGGAATCCAGGATGTATATAACAATTACCTAGTCTAGCATGATATCTATAGTCACCGGCTAAGACTTGTACAGGTCCGTTCATATATGCTGTGTCTATAAACTGTGTACAACCGTTTATAATATCTACACGATTAAAATCATCTAATCCTGTAACTGTATTAATTTTAGACTGTAATAACCACCTGGTCATTTCCTTTTTATAATCTATATATACTTGATCTGTAATATCCTTAAATACTCCACCCTTAACAACTTGTGCAGTTAATGCTTCGATATGATTATCTATCAACGGCTGTGGCCGCTCGGACTCTAGCCATTTTTCGTCATAGGATTCTGCGATGCGTATACGTTCCATGTTTTATTTACACTATAATAGTAGCACATAAATATTTCATGCTTACTCAAACAGATTATACAGTAGATTCAAAGTTATTTCAAGAGGCTTGTAGTTCGTTGCCCACTGGTGGTATGAAAACTACGATTAACCAGTCAACAGGTGATTTCTTCTACGACTCGTGGGTATTAAAGGATGAGTACAAAGATACAGTTTGGCAAACTTTGTATGACTCGTTGCCAGTACCGAAGGGCGAAGCGAGGATTATTATTTTGGATCCTAATCAATGCTATCAAACACATGCAGATATAGATGATAGATATCATCTTAATATATTGGGCGAGCAATGTTACTTGATCGACCTAGTGACACCACAACTACACAAATTAGTACAAGACGGAATATGGTACGACATGGATGCAGGAGTTTTACATACTGCTACTAACTTTGGTCGTCGTGCTAGAGTACAGTTGGTAGTTAGACAGTTACTAAAAAGGAATAAATTGACAGATCCAGTCAGCGTGGCTTTAGCTTCAACTGTGGCAAATGCCGACGATGCTAGATTTATTTTTGATAACACTATAAGCACCTGGCTTAACAAAGCAAATAAACTAGGATTTATAAACAAATTTTCATACGGCAATGTGACAATAAATTTTAATATAGAAAAAGACAAGTTAAATTCGTTGAAATGCATCTTACCTAATGAGTTTAAAATAATATGAAAAAATATGTAGCTACGCTCACTGGGGCTTTGTGTGAAAGTCTAATCGCTGAAATAAAAACACGCAAAGTTGAACCCAGTCACGGTCACATGACACTGGAAGAATCTAATCCTTACTACAATGAGTATATTAGTCAAACCGCCGCACTGACCTCTGCAGGATATAATGAACATACAGTGGAATATCGACATTACCAATCTGGTTTGCATTTCCATAAAAACTATGAACTTGCCATCAGTATGTCTGTTAATGCCAACCCTTTGATGTGTTGGGTCAGTGAGCTACGTCCTGGTAAATGTACACCATGGCATTGGGATATCAATCCATGGGAAGAAGAGCACAAGCAGTTAGGCGAACTAGTGAGATTTTTTTGTTTCTTAAGTAAACCTGCGCCGGGACATGTATTCGTTACCGAACAGGATGCTTATTATAATGAACCGCAGGGAATCATCTATCAGTACAACCACATACACAGCTGGCATGCTGGAACTAATATAGGACTAGTTCCCAAATACTTGCTAACCTTTACTGGCTATCGTTAATTTAAATTCTTCTGTAAATTTTCCGTCAATACGTAAACCGTAACTTTGCTCCATAATAGGATTACCACCATGCCAGTCTTGGTCATTCCACCATGCGGCACGACTATTAATATATGTGTGATTACGTGTTTCGGGATCCCACAGGTAAAAAGGTTTCTTTGTGTTAGGGCGTATGTGTATGAATTCATTTACATTATCGGTATACCCTTGTTGTAATCCTTTTTCGCCATCTAGATCTCTATGTTCAAACGGAATACCACCGGCTTCGCAGTGAAAGAAAATAACTCTGCCAATGCTTTCAAAAATACGATGTTCGATCATATCCTCAATCCATTTGACTACTCCCGGAAAATATTCAGCTTCGGGTGTGAGTTTGCGCGGTGAGTCACGATCGTCCCAACTACCTTGTTCCCATAGGAAATAATAGATGTAAGGATCGTATGCGCCCATAGCCATCTTGATATATCGCGTAAATCTATTGCGTATTGTAAAATCTTGGAAATCTCTGTACAAGTCAATGCCGCCTTGTTTAATCGGATTGTCATCCGGCAATGCCAAAAATTCTTCAATTGCTTTATAGATAGGTTTCCAATTTGGAATGTAACTCATATCCTCTATTTTAAAAGCAGGTTTCATCCAAGTGCCTTCTTTAGCATATTCACGTGCATCTGCAAAGCCTCTTAGTATTTCAGGTTGCAAACGATCAAATGCACACATATCAATATATGGAGACATGTCTATATACGGCTGTCCATTAATTCCTTTAATCATATATTGCTTTGGCCTTTGCTATAAAGTCATCTGGATAATTTGTTCTAAAACTTTCAAAACATAACTGCTGTAATTTATCTAGCGGTTGTGGAGCATCCCAGTCTAACCCCATCGCGTCAACTTGTTTTCGCATAATATCTTGTCTTGCACTGTATATATGACTTGCATGATCTGCGATGCTAATAGGGCCTTCATTGCTACTGTATGTAAAAAAATAATTTATACTTTTTAATTTACCGTCTACAATAAAGTAACTGCTAGGATGTAAACTAAATTTATACCAACCTCTGTCTTTGTGTGCTTGAAGTATTGCTAACATTTGCTCTTGCCAGTCAGGCAATACGTTGTCATAATTTTCAACGCTACATTTTGCTTGATTCCAAAAATCCTCGCCATTGATAGCCAAATATATTTTACGCTCTGGAACATTAACTTCTATAATCTTTGGAACCATATGTGGATTGCGCCAAGCCATGTTGCTCAAAAAATGTAATTCTCTATGAAACTTTTCTTCCATCAGTTTAGGATCAACAACTTCATTTTGTCCTTGATGATAATCCGTATCATTATAGTACCATTGTACAAACACCTTTTTCTTTTTATCTATAAGACTAGTATAAATTAAATTATTCCTGCTAGGCTCTTCACCGGGTACATGATTATAATAATATTCAAACTCCATATATCACCTTGTCTTTAAATTTTTCTATACTGCGTTTTAATAAAGCTTCGTGCTTTTCTTTATTCATTATACCAACAGTACTTAACAATATTTTAGTTCTACTGGTAGGGTCTGCGGCATGTTCAACGTCTGTATTGTTGAACGCAAAGCATCGATATTTAGGATCTATTTGCGGCCAAATCTTTTTACCTTTGTGTAGAAGATGAAATGTGTTATATGCAGGATCAGTTATATAGATAATATAGCGGCGAGGCTCGGTCATATCATAGGTAGCATCTTGGTGTGGAGGGATAGTGCCTATTTGCATAATAAATCCGCTAGTGCCTATTTGATCGAACGGCAATTCTCGAACGCACTTTGCCAGCCCTGGAAACTTTTCTTCAAATCCAGGATAAAAGAATATGCCAGGATTGTCAATTGGCTTGCGTTCTTCAGCCCAATCTAACCATGCACGATATGATCGCCAATCCTTGGGTTCTTCGCGCAATGCTACATAACACCATTCGTGTCGGCCTTCTTTATATTCCCAATAGTCGTTGTCGGTTATTTTATTAGCATGAAACCAGTCAATTACATCTTGTTCATTAGGTACATCAAATTCTATATCTATAGGAGTATATATTACAGTCATGATATTTCGCCAGTAATGTTTAGTAACTTGGGCAAGTCATCTCTTTTAAATCTAAACACTAGTCCTATTCTATCTGTAGTATCATAGTTTTCTGTTTCGTGAGGAATAATAGTATCTACTAGATAAACAGTGCCGTCGGCATCCATATTAAATAATCGTTGAGATTCGTCTGTATCCCAAAATTTAAAAACTGCGGCAGGTGCCTCGTATATTGGAATGTGTGCAGTGTATTCATCACCCTGATCAGTATGCCTAGTCACCTTACCGCCAGGTGGCTGTACTACTAAACTCCAACGGTATGTATACGGCATTAGTTCCTGTAGTTTAGTCACAAGTCCAAATGCTAATTCAGTATTTCTATAGTCGCATCGATCATGGGTACTAATGTTATATGGTGGACATGGGATAGTTATATCAACTAAATTACTCTGTATAGCCCATCCATACGGAAGTAATGTGCCCTTGTCTGACATCATACGGTTGCGCCATTCTTCAGTTATATCATTACCGTGACGTTCCCAATTCCATTTTAAATGGTCATACTCAGCCGCTAGAATATGATAGTATTCTCTTAAACTATCTAATTTAATTGTGAAGTTTAACTTGGTTACTGCGTTATCTAACATTTTTTTCCCACCTACGCATATTTAAGTAAATATTACTTCATGCAAAACAGATATGATGTACAAGATACCCACATAGTTATATACTACAAGTCTCTTCCAAAATTTGAAGAAGCTAGACAGCTTTGCCTAAAGGAAGACAACTGGTTACGACATAACTATACTGAGGAAAATTTAGTGGTAGAGCATCACACAGGGTATGGGGTAGTCTATCAAACCAGCACAGGCAAACCTATGGTAATGGGCGGAGTATTCAGAGACGATCGTTACCCAAAAAACGTAGCAAAGATGATTAACAGGCTTTATACATTTCCTGAGTTTCGCATGAAGCCTACGGATATGACTGATGGGTTTAGAGTAACCTGTAAGTTAATCGATGCATTAGAAAAAGTAAACAACTACGATTTATATTTGATTACTATGCAAAATCGCAACCGAGGCGGAAAGCGTTGGTGGGATACTTGGGTCAATCAAATGGCCATTGCAAGCGATAATAAATGGACGTTGGGTGCCGGTTATATACAAACATGCCCATGGCCTGTACAAAAATGTTGGCAGAATTTTGTATACTATGAAACAACGCCCGGCGCTTTTGTAAATTGGAATACTAAAATTATCGACGACAACGAGTGGCAACAACTGGAACAAGGTAAATGAATTTAAATACAAAAATTAGACTACTACAAGCGTTTAATCATATAGCGGCTGTCCCTGCAATAGTGTATGCATTAGTGACGGCACAGTACTATCTCCTAGGTATTGCATTTGTATCATGGCTTATTATTGGTCCTATCAGTAGTGTAGTAACATTGCATAGACTATTAACACACAAGAGTTTTACTACACATCCATGGCTTGAAAATGCACTAAGTCTGATTAGTGTAATATCGACAATAGGCCCTACTATAAGTTGGGTAGGATTGCATCGACAGCATCATGCTAGATCAGACAAGGAAGGTGATCCGCACAGTCCATATATTAATGATAAACTTGATATTACACAGGCTTTAAAAGTGTGGTGGGGCTATGATTGGGCTATCCCTAATATCCCAGTGGCCTATGTTAAAGATCTAATGAAAAAACCTGTACACAAATTTATCTTTAATAATTATTTTAAAATTATTTTTGTATTTTCGTTGGTGCTGGTGGTGATCGATCCTATACTTTGGTTATTTGTCTACGTCGTACCTGCCAGCATGACTGTGCACCTTATCGGAGTAGTCAATGTATTTGGGCACGGGCATGGTTATAGAAACTTTGAAACCAAGGATCGAAGTACTAACAGCTGGATTGCTAATCTTGTGAGTCTGGGAGACGGTTGGCACAATAACCATCATGCTAATCCCGGAGATTGGAACACTAGAAAATTATGGTGGGAATGGGATCTAATGGCTCAAGTAATTAGGATTATTAAAAAATAATGGGGACTTTTTATATTTCATCTCCTGAACTAGCCTATGTACATGTACCTCGTACAGGTATGGCCATGAAGAAAATTATTAGTGATTGGCTCAAAACTAATTTTGATGTTAAGGATGCTGAGCCGTGGATGATTGATCATCCACACTTGGGCATGGTAAAGGACCGATACCCGTATGCTAAGACTATGACTGTTGTTCGTAACCCATGGCAACGTGTGTATAGTCTATTCCGTAAGATAAGCACAGAAGGATATTGGTTAGATTGGAATAATCAAACATTGTTAGATTTAAAACCAATTAATGAATGGGTAGCAGACTACTGCGATCCGGATATAGAATTTAATTTCCCCAGATGGTTTACTCGTTTTACAAATCAAGTTGACTTTATACATGTAAATGATGAGAACGTTGATTTTGTTTGTAAGGCGGAAACACTAGAACGAGATTTCAAAAAAATAAAGGAATATCTAAATTGCGATATTCCTTTACCTGATATAAGTGGGTATGACCACTATGAATATAAACAGTATTTTAACGATGCTAGCATAAAATCTATTGCCAAATTACATGCTCGAGATATCGATTATTTTAATTATTAAACTCGATACCAACTAGTATTACTGGCCCTATATATGTAGGAATAAGTTGTAGCTGTCGATGCAGAGGTTGCAACTGCACCTGCAAATGTTCCTATCAAAGTGGGACCGGCAGTTAATGCCAAAGTCAATGTAAATGCTGATGCAGTTGCCGCAACAGTAAATTTGACAAGTTGTCCATCACGTAGTCCGGAACTAGGAAACGTTAGTGTTGCTGTATAACTACCGCTAGTTATTAAGATATTATTAGTTGCTGTGGTACTCAATGCATAAGTGGTACTACTACCAACAGCAATAAAATTGGTAACTTCGTTTACTAAGTTTCTAGTAAGGACCGGTACTGTTACAACTCCACCTGGTGCAAATGTAGTATATGTACCAGTTCCAATATCAGCATCATTACCGATAGCGATGGTGGTATTTACTAGCGCGGCATTTGCCACGAAGGTTGAATCGCTTACATATGCCGTAATAAATGCACCATTGCTATAGCCGCCCATGCTAGCAATACCAGTGTAGGGATCAAACTTGATTAGACCGATTGAGTCACCGTTTTGGCATATCAGTGGCGCTGCCACGGTTCCTCTCGAACTTCCAAACTTAAGATTAGGCTGGTTTCCAAAATTCCCAGTAGTAGCACCTCTAATAGTGAATGGTTGGTCAGCTGAGTTGGTATTGAACACAAAGTTCTGAGGTGCGCTTGCTTGTCCAAATACAAAATAGCCGCTAATACCTGAAATTTGATATTCAGTAGTGTTTGCGGGATATGTCATGTCTCTGAATGTTAACATTGAATTAACATTAACTGAACTAGCAGTTACAACGCCGGTATCCAGCCCGTTGGCTGTAACAAACATCGTACCACTAGCAGTGCCGGCATTGAACGCAGTTCCGCCGATTGTGGTTGATATAGTAATATAGTTACCGGCTAATACGCTCGCAACATAATATGTCAAATACGGAATAATATTACCTGTAGTCACTGCTGTTTGGCTTGTAAGGCCAAACACTATAGGCATTCCTACTCGCATATTTGTATTAGAAACCAACAACACTTGTGTTCCGCTAACACTAGTTAAAGTTGTTGATATAACATTAGCAAGAATTTGTCCTGTAATATTGATGTTGCCATTGCCACTAATTGTGTTACCGTTGAGCGTTAAATTTCCACCCAATGTTGGACTACTATCTTGCAATATAGCTGTGAGTCCCGAACCAGCTGAATTGACACTCATAGTGCCAGTTACAGAATTATAAGAAAACGTAACATTAGCATCAGGGCCGCCAGCACTAAAATTAGTAGCAGATAATGTAGCAGTCGTTAGTGTAGTTATTGCAACACTGTTCTGTGCATTAGCTTGAGTTGTTGCCAGGGTAATTTGATTGGTACCGGCTGAAGGATTAATGATATAGTAGGTGCTAGGTGATAGACCACCACCTCCTGATCCTGTTACTAAGAAAGGTTCTAATGCTACCAGTCCAGCAGCCGAGCTGACTGTGACCAGTGATATCACACCCTGTATTGCTACGCCTGTACCTGCGGCTGTAGGTACTTGATTTAAAATAAATGTGGGACTAGTACCTGAAACAATGTATGTGGCAGGGCTTGCATTGATACCGGTACCTGTTATAACCATGCCAATCTGCGGTACTGTGCCGCTGGTGTACGTTAGTATACCTACACCGTTGATGCTAGACACTGCGCCTACAAATGAAATTGTAGTGGCTGTGGTAGCTGTAACTGTTCCTGTCACTGTACTAGATCCTGTAGCAGTAAACATGGTAGCTATATCAGCTTTCGCCCGTGTGGGTGAATAGTATAAGTTGACTGTACCTTGTGCTAGGTTATCTGTGGTATAACCACTTAATGTTCCTGAAAAGTTTAGTGTTTGTGTAGTTGAATTCCAACTTAGTCCAGTACCAGCTGAGCTAGCAAGAACATTTACACCGCCCAACGTGGCACCGTCACCAATGAAGAGTTTCTTAGTATCTGTTGTGTATAAAATTTCGCCTAAGTCAAAAGTTACTGCTTGTCTTTGGGCATCAGTTCCGCGTCTAATTTGTAGCGACATGTGCTATCTCCGTTATGCTGTCATCTGGTTGATGATTATTATACTGTATTTATTAAAATGAGCATAACGTAGAGCCAAAAAAATAGGGCCCGAAGGCCCTATTAAAGTGCTACTATATTACATAGTAGGACCGTTTCCGTTGCGGAATCCTACACTCCCGCCTTCTGCTTCGATGTTCTTTATGACATCTTCAAACAGAATTGGAGCGAAGTCTGGGGTTTGTTCCACGCATACACAATGGTAGCGCACATCGTTCTCTTCGCTGTACAGAACTTCCCCAGTTCTAGCATCAACCCCACGAGCTTTTTTCACACGATTTGCGTGAGTGTGACCGTGAATGTTAACACCAAAACGACCCATTGAATCTGAGTGTAACGGAATATGGCTAAGGATCATACCATCCATAACGTGATAAGCTCTAAGTTCTCTAAAGTGTTCACGATAGTCTGTGTCTTTAAAGATATCGTGATTACCACGAATCAGCACTTTGTCGCCGTTAAGTCTATGCATGATATCCAACGCTCTACGATTGATAACAACGTCGCCCAAATGGTAGACTTTGTCTGTGGGCTTTACCCGTTCGTTCCACGCCTTGACCATTGCTTCGTCCATTTCCTCGGGCGAGTCCCATGGGCGAAGTTTTGTAACACCATCGTTACGTGTAAAGTGGCATACGCCTTTGTGTCCAAAGTGCGTATCACTTACTAGAAAAACACTAGGCATCTTGCCCTCCTTTCATTGTTTAATATATTATTATACACTCAATTTGCCAATTAGTCAACCGATCTAAAAGTACGCCAGTCGTCGATATTGGGCTTTTCGTTTTCATCGTAGGTCCAACCCAACTGCTTCATCATACGATGCTTAACCAAAAGATTTGGACTACGAAAGCGTTCTGTGTCGTCAAATCCCATCATAATCCCTACTTCGCAAACTGCGCCCGAACGGCAAATGCCTGCAAAGCAATGGACCACTACATTCATACGGTTGTCCAATGCGTGTTGTAGCAAACGAACAAGCTCTGCGGCCTGCTCATGACTGCACTTCATTGATTCTTCCAGTACCGAATCCTTTTCTTCCACATCCAAAAACTCAAAGTTGTGGCGCTCTTTGAATTGGTGTTTGGCTTCAGGTCGCCAGCTTGCAGGATCAACTATACTGATCAGCATACTATTAGGGCCAGCATCGTGATGGAATCCAATTGGGATATCACTTGCGGCTACGTTTTCAATCCAAGGCATTATACCCTCCAAATTTCTTTGAAACCCTCTTCGTTAGTAGGGTATTCAAAATTATCGATCATTCCTTGTACAACTTCCCAAGGAACTTCTTTGCCTGGACGGCTAGCCAAACGTTCTTTCAATACTGCGATTTCAGGAGTCGGAAACACCACAGCGATGTGCCAATAGTCAGGAAGCATATTAAACTTCCTAGCACGGCTAGCAACTGTAGTACTAGTTTGATCCCAAATCACATCACGTCCTGCTGTTCTAGCATCTACGACTTCTTGTGCCATTAGTTCAACTGCTCTAGGCATGTAATCCTTAAACACTTCTGAATAAGTCTTACCTTGCTGTTCAGCATAGACTTCTACATGATGGTCAGTACTTACATACTCCATACCTAAGATCCATTGCTGGCTCTTAGTCCAAGTACTTTTTCCTGCGCAGGGAACTCCGATTAATTGATAACACTTGGGCATTAATGCACCGATTCTTTTGCATCCACGGTACATTCAATTACCCAATTATCAAACTGGGTAAACTTGTTTACTTCTACCCCTAGTCCAACTGCTTCGTTTACAAAGTGCTGTAGGAGCGTATTGTACAGTTCGTCGGGCATAGTTTCTTTTGTAAATTGGATTTTCATTATCCTAACTTCTTTCTTTCGCTAAGTGTTTGACAATCGATACAGGTCATGCATCCACGCAATGCTCGTTGCCTAGCAAGCGGAATTTCTTCTCCGCATTCGTTGCAATGACTCAAACTGGGCCCAGTAGGGATACTGGCTCTGATCTTGGCCACAGCGTCTGCACTTAGAGCAGTAGACAATAGCTGTGCTTGATCCGCTTCCTCTAAATTGTCGCCTTGGATGCTTTCGTATTCGCGCATTTCTGCTCCTTGATTTCTTAAAATAAAATTATAACACCTATTACCATAGATGTCAAGTGTTATTTATGGAGCAACGGGAGGGATTTGAACCCCCGGTTTTACGGATTTGCAATCCGGTGCATTGGGCCGCTCTGCCACCGTTGCACGAATTAACGTACTCGTTTGAGATACTCTTTTGGATCAATCTTGCCTTGTTGGATTTCCAGTATAGCAGTTACTATTGGATAGATATGCTCATATGACTCACTGCTTCTATGCTGACGACGGATCTCTCTTGCTCGAGCTGTGGCTGCCAGAACAAGATCATACATACCAGTCCCCATTTTGCTACAGCACAGTTCTCTGTCAATTTCTGGACCACGGCTAAGTGTTGTATTTCGCATTGATATCTCCGTTAAAACGTTATTATAACATCTATTTTACTCGTAGTCAACGTCTGCGGCTAAAATAAATCGATATTTGTCACTTTGCACAATACCTGGTCTATGCCAAATGTTGCTGGGATAGATAATCCACGAGCAGTAACTGGGTCGTACAAAAAATTTGCCAGGAGACTCTGGCCCATTGGGTGCCAGTTCGGTGCCACATGTGTCAAAATCCTTCACATCGTCGGGGATGTGCAAGTACATGATTCCGCTTAGGCTTTTGCCCGAATGTTTGTCATGATGATGCCAATATTTGTCACGATCTTCTACTGTGCTCAAATTGGTCATAAAACTCCAAGCCATCATGTTGCTGACTCTGGCTTCGTGTCCCAAATATAAAAACACACTGGTCAAAAATGTCATACGATATTTCAACCAAACTGCCTCGGATCTGCCAAACAAATTTTCCTGTGTTTGAAACGGAGGCGAGTTTTTAAAGTAGTTGCCGCTTTCGATTATACTTTTGATAATGCCTATGGCTGTGTCGTTTTCGGTAGCTGAGATCAAACTACTGTAATCATACTTGCGGCAAAGATCGTTTGAATCTATTATCATCCAGTGCGATGGATCAAGTGAAAACCAAATTGTGTTTGCACTGGCTGGCTAATAGCACCAACTGCTGTTGCCACAGTAGCATCTTCAAACGGCTTGACCATTTGACCTGGGCCGAAATCGCCCAAGTCGCCACCACGTGCTTTACTGGGGCATGAGCTGTACTGCTGTGCAAGTGATCCAAAATTCAATGCAGTTGCTTCAGCCAAGATTGCATCAGCTTGTTCACGTGTGGCTACCAAAATATGACTTGCTTTCATTTGTTTTCCTTTTTAAAAATTGGAGCGGGATAAGAGAATCGAACTCTTGACCGAAGATTGGAAATCTGCTGTTTTACCATTAAACTAATCCCGCACTTTAATCAAACACACTTAACACTTTTTTCTAAGATGGTGTGTGGTCCTTGCAACCTAGCTTATAGCTAGGCTAAGTGTGTTTGATTAAAGTGTCTAGTTACACTCTCCCGAATGCCCTAGACTAGGCTTGGTGTCCGTACCGCATGTTTCCATATAGACAGTTAGTGCTCTGCCTTTGTGATTTCTCAAGTCGCCCATATAGCGGGCCTTGCGGTAGATCCAATGCACCGTACAGTTATCGTTACTGTAATTACGCTACTTGGGTTACGGCCAGTAGTCCCGGGAAACGAATAAACATATTGTGGTGTATTGAGTATATGGGCTATGCCTATCATAGTGACTGGGATACCAAACCTGATCTTTTTACAGATTTCAATATGTTTAAACTTGGTGCCGGTTGTCGGAATCGAACTGACCACATCCGCCTTACAAGAGCGGCGCTCTACCAAATGAGCTAAACCGGCAAATTTGTTACACACTACTTATCCTATTGTACACCGTGTGTAATGGTGATCTTGGTGGAGGATGTCGGGATCGAACCGACCACCCCCTGCTTGCAAAGCAGGTGCTCTCCCAAATGAGCTAATCCCCCAATCCTGGCTCCACAGGGTGGGCTCGAACCACCGACCAAATGATTAACAGTCATCTACTCTACCGACTGAGCTACTGCGGAATAATGCTTTTATACTGCGGTACTTGCTGTACCTGTATCGTTAGTTTGATAGTTGGCAGTACCACGCGGTGCATTCTTGTCACGCGGTGCACTCTTGATAACAACTTCACTGCACAGTTGTGCATCGATCATCATGCGTTTGAAATGATTACGATCTTCTGCGTTCACAAACGTGGCCATAAAGCGTTTGGTTTGTTTGTTCAAATTGAACGTCTTGCCTGGTTTCATCATAGTTTTTCTCTTTTTAAAAAATGGCGGAGAGTATATCTCCTATGTACTGGCGGATAGTATAGGATTCGAACCTATGCGCCCCTTTCGGAACGACGGTTTAGCAAACCGTTGCCTTAACCACTCGGCCAACTATCCTTTTGCTTATCTTGTTATCTTACGTATTAATTTATGCCAGTAGTATCGCACACCGCGCCAAGTTGGCAGGAAATCCCATACTATGCTAAATCCAATTTCACGAGGCACGTTGCCGTATGCCTTGTTTAGAACATCTTCTCTTTTTGACATACTACATCTCCTTTATGAATGGTGCGAGAAGCGGGACTCGAACCCGCATGCCTTTCGACGAGAGATTTTAAGTCTCTTGAGTATACCATTTCTCCACTCTCGCAATTGACATTTGGCGTCCCACCAGGGACTCGAACCCCGACCAACGGTTTTGGAGACCGCTATACTGCCATTATACTAATGAGACTCAACTTGGCGGAAACGGTGAGATTCGAACTCACGGAGCCTTTCGACTCGACAGTTTTCAAGACTGTTGCAATAAACCGGACTCTGCCACATTTCCTCTATTTGGTAGCGGGACCTGGAATCGAACCAAGATCTGAAGCTTATGAGACTTCTGAATTACCGTTACTCTATCCCGCGATATTAGGTGTAGGGCTTCCACCTACTTCCACCTCGTTTTAAAGTCTGCGTGTCCAAGACTCGATCATATAGGTGCTCTCTGTGGCGCTTGAATCCACGGTAGCCCCACTCTTCATGGCCGGTCCCGGTACATGGTCGACATTGACCGGTATTTCGGTGTTCCACTGTAGCTACTCAGAAAGCATTTATATGGTGCCCCAACCGAGACTCGAACTCGGACGCTTGCGCACTGGCTTCTAAGACCAGCGTGTCTACCAATTCCACCATCGGGGCATTTGCTTTTAATTTTTTAAAGAACTATTGTACCAGTTGCCTAGTATACAACTATTATACAACATCTGATGCTGTGTGTCAACATCTTTGTGAAATATATTTGACTTATCGTGGCCGGCCATGCAGGAATCGAACCCACACCCTCTGTTTCGAAGACAGAGATGATATCCATTTCACCAATGGCCGATATTGATTGGTCCGGCTAGCAGGAATCGAACCCACATTCATGAGGTAGAAGCTCATTGTACTATCCATTGTACTATAGCCAGGTGTTTGGTGCTCTTAGAGGGAATCGAACCATCATTGCCTCCATACCAAGGAGGCATTCTACCATTAAATTATAAGAGCGTGGTACCAGCGGAGGGAATCAAACCCTCTCAAGAACGCTAATCTGGCGCTAAAAGGTTTATAAAACCTCTCTGACTGTCAAGTCTCGCTGGCATTGGTGCCCGGGATGAGATTCGAACTCACAACTAGGTGTTTTTCCTTCTTCCTTTTGAGAGAAGTGCGTCTACCAATTTCGCCACCCGGGCATAAAAGAAAAACTCCCAGGGGACACTATGTGAACAAGTCTAGGAGCCATAATTTGGAGCGGGCGAAGAGGTTCGAACTCTCGACATTTACCTTGGCAAGGTAATGCTCTACCAACTGAGCTACGCCCGCATAAAGATATTAGTAAAAGATTCACAGAGTTTTGGTTTTGCGTTAGCAGTGGCGACCCAGACTTTTCAGATCTGCTCTTTTGGTCTCGCCTAACATGGAATGCGTGATCGACTGTTGGGTCAATGCTGAAAACAATACCCAACTCTATCTGCCAATCAGTGTTATAGTCTATAACTATCCTCTTTGAACGCTTCCGGCATCCTCAAAGTTCTTGCGAAACACTATCACACCTTAAATCTTTTACTAATACAATTACTTAGTAAGTGTCAGATTGTTTACCGCACAACCTGACAAAGCGGGGGTCTGTTGAATTTGTAAGTTGTTGCGTCCCTCTCATCGCAACCATTTTCCCTTGTAATTGAGCCGGCAGGGTCAGGATAAGTTACTTGGAATACTTGTCCAGTTTAGTCGCCTCAATGGACCTAGTGGGTGTCGAACCCATCACCTTCTACTGTTTCGGTCCTTCGAAGAAACCTAGACAGCGTGACTTTCTCTTGCTAACACTTACAAAACTTGGTGCTACCTCCAGGAATCGAACCTGGTTCAACGGTTCTTCAGACCGCCGCTATGACCACATCAGCTAAAGTAGCATGTTTGGGGTGCCTTACCGGTATCGATCCGGTACTACCGCTTTCACAGAGCAGGGTGCAGGCCACTACACTAAAGACACCATTGATTGGCAGAGGGTAAAGGAATCGAACCTTTAATAGCGGAATCAAAATCCGCGGTTATACCATTTAACTAACCCCCAACAGTTTGGTGGAAGTTGACGGGATCGAACCGCCGACATTCTGCGTGTAAGGCAGACGCTCTACCAGCTGAGCTAAACTTCCAATTTGGTAGTAGAGGTGGGACTCGAACCCACGATAAACACCGTATGAAGGTGGTGCATTAGCCGCTATGCTACTCTACTGTAAAAAATTATAATAAATATTTTACTATGATTAAAAAAATCGTTTTCGCAGGATGCAGTATTACCGCTGGTACAGAGCTATGGGAAGAAAAATTCGTCCCCCAATACACCGCTATGAATGTGTTTCAAGCTGGTAAAGCTACTAGGTCTGCATCCGATGAACAAATAAACGAATATAATAAACAATATTGTTACCCATCATTGGTAGGCAATCTACTCAATGCAGAGATTGAAAATATTGCCCTACGAGGTATTTCCAATAAAGAAATAGCTATGCGAGCTATTTTAAAATTTCCTGAAAACCACTACGATGATACTGTAGCAGTGATTCAAATGACTACTCATAATCGACTACTAGTGAATTATTCAAATAACCTAGTAAACAGTGCAGTTCTACAACCAAACTGGCCGACTCATTTTTTAAATAGTAGACAAAACAATATCATGCAAGAATTCTTTCTTGAATTTTTTAACGAATCGCTTACGATGGTTGAAGACTATGTGTCTGTGCTATATGCTGTAAGACTACTTCGTTCTAAAAATATACCCTGTTATCTGTTACGTATCTCGCCTACTAAGTTAAATCAACCTTTGGAAGAACCGCACCTAAAAGGGCAAGAGGTCGATCTAATAGTGAATGAAAAAGATCCAATCTTGTTAAATGATATCCAACAGCAGTTGTTAAAAGAGTTTTATGACTTTAAACTAACTGCTAAATCTTTGGAAGAAATAACAAATGCTGACTACTTGCCCCAATGGCATTTTACGCAATCCGGACACGATCTAATAGCCAAAGATCTAGCTGAGAAGATTAAATGTTTGCATTTTTAAAATCTTTATACATCCGTTTCAAGTATAGGAAAAAGATTAAAGAGATTAAAAAACAATCTCGATTTATCTACAAGTAATACCATATAGAAACACACTAGAGTGGGATTTGAACACCACGTTCACCGACCTATTTGCCAGCGTCTTAGTCCACTAGAAGATCCAGTATGTTTTTATATGGTAGGGGCACAGAGAATCGAACTCTGATTTACGGGTTAAAAGCCCGCTACTTTAGCCGTTAAGTTATACCCCCATCATCTTATCACTCTTGTCACTGGTCATGACAGATCTCCTTTTATAAAATTAAACTGTTTCGTATCCTAGGTTTACGCTTTCGCTGTAGTACCCGTTGCTTTCTCCTAGCCATCTCACGTCCACATAGCCCTTGCGAGTAGCGAACTTGTAAAATGTCCAAGTGTAACTTTCGTATGCTTCAAAGTCAGCTGGGCTTTCACCTTCAACTTCGTCTGCTATTACTAAAGGTTCACCTTCTAGGTCGCTCAAGTCGCCCGCGATGTCTTCAATGCGCACATGTTCGCAACAATCTTGTGCATGAAAGAACACATAACGATCCACGCTGTTTTCAAACACCAACTCGTTGCCATCTGCTTTTACACTTGTAAAAGTTTTACCTACCATGTCTGCTATTTTAGCAGAGTTATTCCAGTCACTATATGACATAACATTTCCTTTGTTCTTTGTTAAAAATTGGTCCTCTCGACAAGAATCGAACTTGTAATGGCCGGTTATCAGCCGACTGTTATACCATTTAACTACAAGAGGAAAAGCTCTGACATCCCTCGGCGGTAATTATAGCACATCAGGACTAGGTCCATCACGCATGCCCTCCACCCGCTTCCCGACAGGGACCGCTATCGTGTTGCTAACGCTAGTTCGGTAAGACTAGAACCACCCTTGAGAGTCACCTCACTTCCCATCCTGCGGGTCACAGTATCCGCTAACAAAGCGGAACGTTCTTGGTACACGGTACGGGAATCGAACCCGTCTTACTGACGTGAAAGGCCAGTGTCCTAACCGATAGACGAACCGTGCATAAAATTGGTCGGAGTACAAGGATTCGAACCTTGGACCCCCTGGTCCCAAACCAGGTGCGCTACCAGACTGCGCTACACTCCGAATATACTTGGCGATCCTGCGGGGAATCGAACCCCGATATCCGACTAGACAGGCCGGTATAATAACCACTATATGACAGGACCAAATTTGGTGGAAGTGGTTGGATTCGAACCAACAATGTTTCTTATGTGGCGGATTTACAGTCCGTTGCCTTCAACCAATTCAGCGCACACTTCCAGATTTTAATTTTAACACTCTCCGTTGACTATGTCAAGCACTATTTCAGGTAGTGTTGGAAAGTGTGTATCGAAGCATTCTACATGGATGAACCCACTTGCCTCTATCGGCCCGAGAATGCTTCGATACGCTACCATTTTTAGCTCCAGAAGAGGAGTTCCATCCGATAGGCCGCCCGTTCGCCCCATGTTTTACGTGCAGGGCCCAGTCCTCGTTACTGGTATCTTCACACGTTGTACTAGTTTACACTGAACGTCGGTGCTTTCGCTAACGCTTCGTGATATTTTCTAGCACGTTCAAACTTATCTTGAATAAGTTTTTGAAGCTGTTCTTTATCCAATGTAGGACCAAAAGCAGTTTCATAAGCCTGTTCAACAATGCGTTGATTTAATTTTTCGTAATCTATCTGTTCCATTTTTCCTTTCCTAAAAACAAAAAACCCCAGGGTTTTAATCCTAGGGTCCTTGAAGTTTTGAAATGTTTCTAAGTTGTTACCTAGTCATCCCAGCCCTCCCGGACCCTTGTAATCTCTGGTGTACGATCTAATGACAGACTTCCGCCGTTAATCGCTGACCAATAAGAGGCTATAACGCCTACCTGTTTGGGCATCGTATTAAACTGATGATGTCTATTGCAAGATTGCATTTTGTTTTCTCTTTTAAACCTTTTTGTTTTTACTAGCGGAATTGCTAGTTCATGTGTTAATTATAACGCCTCTCGACGTTGTTGTCAACTACTTTGTAAATCTTTTTGTTGTTTTTGGACAACAAACTTTTTTAACGAAGCATCTCTAACACAGCTTCTATTATATATGTATTTATATCACTTGTCAAGAACCTAGTGATAATGTGGCAAAATCGCCACAATATTTTCCATTAACAAAAAAGGACCCTAAGGTCCCTTGATGTTTTTCTAATTAAAAATTAGAATGAGACCTTGATGCCTGTAGAAATTGTGTTGCCATCAAATTGGTTAACACGTGACTGGCCGAACTGATAGCGATAGTCTGCTGTCAATGCAACATTCTTAGCAACTGCATAGCTGACACCTGTGCCAACTAGACCAGCATAACCATCAGCAACATTACCATAGTTGTCCAAATATGCGGCACCAGCTTTGACTGCGAACGTTGCGGCACCGACTGAATACACATCATATGAACCAACCAGTGTCCACTTGTTTTGATCTGTACCTTTTGAGTAACGATCAAATCCAGCAGTGACACCAAACTTGTCATATTTCTGACCGATTGTGATACCTGCACCTGGACGTTGGGTTGGTGAACCGTAATCGTACGATCCGTTGACGCCAACTTCTACAGCACTGGCTGTTGCGGCCGCTAGGGCCAATAGGGTTGCGATTGCAATTTTCTTCATGTTTTACTTCCTTTTAATTAAAATGACTGTTTTTACACAGTACCCTATTATATATGCAAATTGTTTACTGGTCAATAAAAAAGGCACTCGAAAGTGCCTTTTTGGTTGTTTTGATGACAAGGTAAGTCCTACCTCGCGAGTGCAGTTTCTTAGGCTGCGATTGCAAATTCTGCATCATTAGCAGTAGCTAATGTTACAGGAACTTGGAAATACTCGAATGTATTTGCTTTTGCATTTACTTTATTTGTATTTTACGTGACCCCACGTGTTGACCTTTATCCTATCTCACCCTGTCGAAACCATGGCAGGCCCATCAAAAGCATACTATTTTAGTCTGAGCGCATCACATGCGACTTTTTAACTCAACGACCTAATATGCTTATGGTGGACCTGGCGGGAGTCGAACCCGCGTCCAGAATGCCTTACTTTAAGGCTTGTACAACAATTCTTTTGCTATTACTTGTTACGTGCTTTACGAGTTGCACGTTTGGCTCTAGCTTTGACTGATTTTACGCGACCTTGTGTCATTTTGATTTTCTCCTGACTACCCGTTTAGCCATAGCTTTTACAGTCTTTGGCCTAGGTGGTTTTTTACCTTTTAAAATTTGCGAAACTCTACGAGGACTCGGCATAGTGCTCTCCTTTGTACAGTTAGTATTATATATCCTTTCTAGCAAGATAGCAATGCATTTTGGCTAGAAATAGCATAAATACTTTTATACCGGGAGCGAATCGGAAATGGGCGAAATTTTCAAAATCATCGGGGACCTTGGGTTTCCTGTCGCGGCAGCACTAGCAGGCGGCTATTTTGTGTATCTAACGATCAAGTTGTTACTGGCAGGTGTCCTTAGTAGCGTAAAGGGCATGGCTGGTATTATCACAGCACTTGATAATCGTGTAAAAACCATGAACCATGATGTAATCCGCATTGACACTATTGTATCAAATGCTCTCGGCTTACGGCCAGATGTAGACCGTATCAGCCGTGCAGACGGCAAGAACGATGCAAGGAGAGATTAATGAGGCATTACGATTACGACTGGGACCTAGAGCCCGAGTACATCAAGTTTGACCCCGAATTAAACATAGATGCACTGGGCTGGAAACATGGCGACTGTTTCAAAGTTGTCAATCGTGACGGCCGTAGTATGCTAGTCAAGTTGGACCCAGTAGAGCAATTTGCTCGAGGACACAAGGTGAACTGCAATGAATAAACAAAAAATAAACAGAATGCCGCAAAGCATAGCAGAATTTGGTATCGATCATCAGATTTGGACTGATAGAGATTTATTAAAATTCTGTGCTATTGTGTTTGTAGTGGGATATGTATTAGGTAAGGTGCTGTAATGGATGTAGTAGATCTAGTCAACAAGTACGGATTTCCCATAGTAATGGCTGTGGGAATGGGTTTCATTATCAAGTATGTGTGGGAATGGGCAACCAAAGAAATCAAGCCTGTTATCAACGATGCCAACACTGTGCTTATCGCACTGATAGATCGTGTACGCATGTTGGACAATGACCTAATTCGTTTGAATCAAAAAGTCAACACAGTGCTGACCATTCGTGGCAAGATGATCGAATCAGATCGTGTTATGGAAACTGCCATAGTGGAAGCACAAGCCAACGTCAAGTTCCATGATGCCATGGACGAAGCTGACAATATCAAAAATAAAAAATAAAAAGAATTCACCTTAGGACCGGTACTAGTTACCGAATGTGAATAGGCGGCCACTGCCTTGGGAAAACTGATTCGCTACCGGCAATCCCTAAAGTGTGGCCTTTTCTTGAATAAATAGCTGTATGAAAGTTAAAGAAATCCTAGAAGGTCTAACTCCCAAAAATATACACACCCTGGCCGATGCCAAAGGTGTAAAATGGGATGACAAGCCCAGCTTTCTTGCTCTCACCAAAAGGTTGACGGGTAAAGAACATTTAGACGACTTGAATCAAGCACAACTACTCAAAGTCAAACGGTATCTAGAAAAACAAGATGTAGATGAAGGACTCATGAGTTTCTTGTCAAAGCCTGTGGTCAAAACTGCAACAAAACCTACTAGTAGTTTATCAACAATGCGAGCGGCTGTGGCTGCAGATAAAGCTGCCTTGGACACAGTTCCCCCGCCACACATAAGAATGTACTTACAGCGTATTAAAGATGCCAACGCTAAAGGACAACAACCCCAATTTAGTGCAAGCGAATATGCTGCCTTGGAACAATGGATTAAACAACAACAAGCATACGGATCGTTGCCGGAAAACTTTGCTGACGGACGCAATCCCCAAGACAAAGGTGATGCCAAACGCCATGGTATCAATACCAAAGCCAGTGTCAGTAGTCTGCGCAAAACTGCCAAGCAAGGCGGACGCAAAGGACAGTTAGCACATTGGTTAGCCAATATGAAAGCTGGTAGGAAGAAACATGCGGGCAAGTGAATTTACTAACGAAGCAAAAAAATATTATTTTGCCGGAGCAAAAGTTGGGCAAAAAGCAGGTATTGCCGGGCAACTGCGTGGCACTGCTAAACCGCGTAAAGATGGCAAACAACCTGCATTTAATAAACTGGTTGGCGGCTCCTAAGATAAGTATATAATGAACATAATTATATACACACTTGTAGTCACACACATCACTATCGTTTCCGTTACTTTGTTTTTACACAGAGGCCAAGCGCACAAGGGAATCGCATTCAACCCGATACTAAGCCATTTCATGCGAGCATGGCTATGGCTTACAACTGGTATGGTAACCAAACAATGGGTGGCTATACATCGTAAGCATCATGCATTTAGTGATAATGCGGGTGATCCGCATAGCCCGCACGTATACGGCATCGCTCGTGTATTTTTCAAAGGTGCAGGCCTTTATCATCTAGCAAGTAAAGACACAGACATGGTCAACAAGTTTGGAGTAGGTACTCCTGACGATTGGATTGAGCGTAACATTTATACACCCCATAGCCGCCTCGGTATTCTTCTAATGCTGATCATAGATCTATTGTTCTTTGGACCGTGGGGATTTGTAGTGTGGGGTGTGCAAATGATATGGATTCCATTTTGGGCCGCTGGAGTTATCAACGGTATAGGACATTGGTATGGTTACAAGAACGGAACTACTCGTGATAGTAGTCGCAACATTGTTCCTTGGGGCATTGTGGTGGGCGGTGAAGAACTTCATAATAACCATCATCTTAATCCAGCAAGCGTTAAACTGAGTCGCCGCTGGTTTGAATTTGATATTGGTTATATGTGGCTGAGACTTTTTAGTTTATTAGGACTTGCAAAACTTATTTCTCGTGAGCAATAAACTCACCGTTCCAATCATCGCCTAGATCTTGCTGTTTCATAAACGCACAGCGTTCAATCCACATTTTGTAGTACTTGTCCATTTGTCCGCTAAACTTGCCTTTCAATTCTCCACACAATATAGCAGCCGCATCAAATTGTTTTTCTTTGTACAGGATATGCATCTTATTGTGTGTGGCAAGTTCTTTACTGTAGTCGTTGCCTTTGGTTCGTAATGCTGTATAGATAGCATCTGCTACAGTTTTACCTTTTGGTTGTAAGTTATCCAAATACAAGTAGAAGAAATCATCCTTAGTACGGTTGTATGTTTCAGCACCAATAATACACAATACACCATATGCTTTACAACGTGCTTCTAGTCGTGCCGCAGTTGAAACCATGTCACCCAAGATGTCATAGCTGTGTCGTTCTGTTGAACCCATCTCACCGATAAAGCCAATACCTGAGTTACAACCCCAACCCATTGCGGCTGGTGGCAATCCTTGTGCTTCCATAATGTTAGTATACTCGTCTACTTTGTCTAGCATTTCAAGTCCAACAGCAACTATTGTTCTAGCGTGATTAGGATCTTCAATAGGGGCACCGTGTATGTGCATACTTGCATCGCCTACGTACTTGATAATCATTCCATTATTATCTAGCATGGGACGACTAATGCTGTCCATGTATCCGTTCATATACTTGCCCAAGCCAGCAACATCATCTCCGTAATGTTCACCAATAGGAGTAAAGCCACGTAGATCACTGAACATGACACTTACGTCTTTACGTACACCACGCTTGATCAAGTCTGGATCTTTTTGTAGTAGTTCGACTACTTCCTTACTGCAATAGCCAGCAAACTGTTTCTTGATTGCTTGTTTCTGTAAGTATTCACTTACAAACTTAACACCATAAGCGTGAAGCATAACCAAAACAAGGCCCCCGACCGGAACAGTCGCATCCACGAGTTGTAAGCCACTGCTATATGCGAGTCCACATAGAGGAATAATAGAGCCAATAATAACAACACCTGCGCCAATACCAACATAAGTCCACCTTGTTAAAAATAATAATAAAATACCTGCGGTCAATAAGCCCAATATTTCTGCACCGTCTGCCCAATCAGGCCGTTGTATAACAACTCCATTCATCATTGTGCCAATAACAGCGGCTTGTACATCATGAGGCCATATTGCGCCTTTGCTAGTTGGTAACGGATTACCGATACCTGCGGCTGTAGGTCCTACTATAACAACAGCACCTTCTAAATCTTTGGGTAAGTTAATCAAACTAAAACTACGATTTTGTTGACTCCAATCAATCCAAACACGCCCCAGATTATCTGTAGTCACAGGCCCAAACTTGGGGATACGCATTTTCTCAACGCCACCTTCAAACAACTTAACTTGGAATGTTGTGTCACCTGCGGCCACACGCAGAGTTTCTAAACTCATTGATGGATAAAGTTTGCCGTCAACTGACACAATCAAAGGCATACGACGATTGACACCATCTATCTCTGGTAGCGTGTTTACAATACCAACACCGGCCGCACTATTTTCTAAACTTGAGATGTTGGCAACAAGTCCAGGATACTGAACAATTTGATCTAACCATTCTGGTGCTAGTACAGCACTGCCTGGAACACGTGGTGTATTCTTTGTTTGATTACTGGGAACGCTAGGAAGTATTACCGGATAATGTTTAAGAGTGGAGGCCAGATCCCTATCTCCACCAGTACGATCACGCTCAGCCATGAGCACGTTAAGCACAACAAGGCCAGCATTACGATGATAAAGGTCTTCAATAATTTCAGCATAGTTAACCCTTGGTAGTGGCCATTGGCCGTATTTGTCTAGACTAGCTTCGTCTATGTTGACCGTGATAATATTATTAAATGTTGGTTCTTTGTTTACAATTAATGTATCAAAATAGCGTAGTCGTACGCTTTCAACAAATGAGGGATCTGCAATGCGTATGCCCACTACCAACACTAGAGTCAGCAGTGCAGTCCACGGGCTTAGGATGAGTTTCTTTAACATCCAGTATTTATCTGGATTTTTCCACTAGGTTGTCACGGAATATTTGCCAAGCCTTTTCCCAAGTCCAACGTTGACTACCCATTTCAACATAACCTCTGTTTAATTGTAAACAACCTGTAACAGCATCCTCTAGACTTTCATTCATAAATCCAGTTACGCCTTGATCAATAACATCTTCCGGACCTTGACATGGAAACGCGGCTACGGGAGTTCCGCAGGCCATTGCTTCTATCATTACAATACCAAATGTTTCCCATTGACTAGGAAATACAAACACTTCAGCGTTGGCATAGTATCGAGCTAAATCTACACCTGTTTTAAATCCTGTAAAATGTACATCGGGATATTTTTTCTTGTAAGTTTCTAGCATAGGTCCATCGCCTACCATTATTTTTAAATAGCCAGGATAGTCTAGCTCAAAAAACTTTTCTAAATTCTTTTCCTTACTCACACGGCTAACACACAGCAAATATTTTGCTAGAACTTCTTCTCTAAGTGCTGGAGTAAAGATTGTACGATCAACCCCACGAGTCCATGGAATAACTTCGCCATCAAATCCATGTGCCTTTAATTCCTTAACCATTGAGTCTGTAGTTGTTAAAACTTTGCCACTATGCTTATGAAACCAGCGTACAAATCTCCAGGTAAGTGACTCAGGTACGCCAAATAGCTTTCGGAGCCCTTCAGGAAACTTAGTGTGATAAGCGGTATTGTGGCGAATATTACCCAATGAAAGATATGCTCGAGCCCACAAACCCAAAGGACCCTCTGTGGCGATATGGATATAATCCGGAGATATCTCCTCAATCTTCTTGCCGAGGTTCCGGGGATAGGCAATCTTGACTTCGTTGTAGCCAGGACAATCAATGTAGCGGAACCACCCGGGATCCAACACCACAACGTTATAACCGTCACGAACAGCACACGTCTCAATATTTTTGTAAGTCGTAACAACACCATTGATCTGGTCCTTTAGATTATCTGTGATAATTAAAATAGTTTTTGTCATTGAATCCTAAACTTTACGTATTCTGTTATAGCATCTGCTACATCTACATTGCAATAAGTTTCAAATCCTTTGAATCCGGGATTGCTATTAACTTCGCATATACTAAAACTTCCTTTGTTGAATAGCAAGTCAACTCCTGCAATATCTAACCCCAATATCTTAGCACTTTCTCTGCTGAGAAAATCTATCTCTTCAGTAACTTTAAATGGTTCACCATATCCGCCTTGGCTAATGTTGGCACGAAAATCGTTGTTACTGATGCGACGCATGGCGCCTATTACCTTGCCGCCTACTACAAGTACACGTAAATCTTCCCCAACTCTCTCGTTTAGATATTCCTGTACAATCAAAGTTTTTTTGTTGCCGAGGCCAATTGCAATGCCCATTAATTTTTTAAATTCTTTTCTAGTATCGCACAGGTAAACTCCATTACCTTGACTCCCTGTAACTACTTTGACAACACAAGGAAATCCAATTTCCTTTTCAACTAGATCGTAGTCTACAGGAAATCTAAACATCATTGTTCTGGGAACATGTAGGCCGTTGTTTGCCAATATTTGATTGGTGCGCAGTTTGTCGCGGGCTATTTCAATACTGCCAGCTGTATTGATCACAGGAACAAGAGCTTGTTCAAATTCTCTGAGCAGTGCAAGATTAAAACTATTTTCACCAGCGCCTGAACGAGTCAAGACCAATTCGGGCCAGGGGAAATCTTTGCCCAAATGTTTGACACTTTGACTTACTACGCTAGTGAGTACAATGTCAAATTTGCTAGGATGGCTGATCAACACATCCATTTTCTTCTCAGCAAAGCTATGCTCTAGCCTCTTGCGCTCATATCCGGACTTTTGTTTAGTCAGTAGTAGTACGGTCATTTTCTTGTGTCCATGTAACAATTTCCCAGGTGCCGTCGTGATGTTCTACTAATGCTGTACAACTTTCTACCCAGTCACCGTCATTCATGTAAGTAACACCGTCTATTTGTTTGATTTCTGCGTGATGTATATGTCCGCATATCACGCCATCATAGCCACGTTTCTTACAGTAGCCCGCTAAATTACGTTCAAATTGAAACATAAAGTCCGATGCCTTCTTGACTTTATGCTTTAGATATTTACTCAAACTCCAGTAACCGAAGCCTAATTTGTGGCGAACCCAGTTGAATCTACTGTTCCAATCTAGCACAAGATCGTATAATTTATCACCTAAAAACGCCAGCCATGGCGCGAGTCGGGTAATTCCGTCGAACAAATCTCCGTGTGTAACAAGATAATGCTTGCCGTCTGCGCCTATGTGTTCGGTTTGATTGTGTATTTCTACAAGTCCAAAGCTAAATCCATATGGTATCATCGGGCGCAGGAATTCGTCATGATTTCCAGCCACGTATACAACCCTAGTGCCACGTTTAGCGTGACCAAGAACCCTACGAACGACATTGGTATGCGCCTGTTTCCATCGCCATTTGTTTTGTTGGATTTTCCACGCATCAATGATATCTCCTACAAGATACAATGTTTCGCAGGTGTTGTGTTTGAGAAAGTTGTTGAGTTTGCCAGCTTGGCAGTCGCGTGTGCCTAAGTGTACATCGGAAATAAAAATACTGCGATAAGTTTTCGGTGTCATACCATATTTATCGCAGTATTGAGTTACTGTTGTTACAAGAATGTTACAATTATCTTACTGATTCTGTGTGCTTGTGTTTTAAACTTTTCTTTAACAACTTAAACCAAAACTCTTTAACTTTCTTTAAATTATGCTCAACTTCGGCTTTGTTAAGTTTCATTACTAATTTTTTAACTTTCATACCAGACTCCTTCAGGGGTAAAAAAGGACCAAAATGGTCCAGTGCTGATTACGGGTTCCAGCGACACCCTATTTTGTGCCCGTACTTTATTTATCTCTTAAAACTTAGTATAGCTCCATCCTGACCCACACGGATTGCATTGTATGTTCATACCTGCTTGATCCGGTTGTGTAGGATTAGTTTGATTGATAGTAACACCGGCACCTGTAGCACCATTAAAATATAAATTGAATGTTTTGTCGGCGCCTGTTCCGCCCGTTTGTGTTGCTGTTACAGTATTGCCATTGTTAGTAGCATTGTTTGGATTGGTAACTGTAAGAGTATGATTGCCTGCGCCTTGCTGTGTTACTGTAACATTATTACCCGATCCGATCATGTTTTGTATACTAGCATTATGATTACCTGTGCCATCTTGTTGTATATTAAATGTGTTATTAATTCCTGATTTTAGTTCTATACTTGCAGTCTTATTATTACCCTGTTGTGTTATGGCAAACACATTATAATCAACAGCACTAGTAGATCCAGCTGTTACACTGGCAGTATTGCCACTGCCATCTTGAACTATTGTAGTCGTGTTGCCGCTACCTATTTGATCGATGATAATAGTATTATCGGCAGCCTTAGTGTTTGAACATTGCAAACCGGCCATAGATATGACTATCGCAACTATTAAGAATTTCATTTGCCAAATACCTTAGATATTATCCACACTATAGGAAACCAAGCTAACAAATATATAGGAGCTATTATCATACCTTTGATTAAGTTATCACGAGCTATCGCTTCTTTTTCTTTTTGTCTGCGTCTTTGCGATTCAACGTAACTGGAATTTGATTGTCTTATCATCTCTGTATCAGCGTTATAACTGTGCTGCCTCCGCTATTAACTCTATTCTTAATAGTATCCATGGCACCTTGTGTCATGTAGATCGTGGTATTTTGACTTGTAGGAGTAGTTACACTCATCACATTACTGCCATCATCCCTGCTCAGTGTGATCTTGGGTTCTTGTATGTCTACCACAATCCCGGTTAGAGCATTGTAATCTGGAAGTAATCTATTACTTGTAGTATTTAATAAATTCATCTGTGCCTTCATCATACTATCGATAATGTCTAGTATATTTGCAAGAAAGTTCTGATCAAGGAAATTACGTGCTAGTTTGTCTTGGTATACTTCTTGCTGTTGCTGATCCAACACATTAGCAAGCCCTTGTTCTTTGAGAAAATTCATGTCTAATGCATTTTTCATTTCAAATTTTGTGTTAGTTTTTTGCTGATCTTGATTTAATTCTTTAGGAGGAGCAACAATCATCATGTTGTTGATGGCACCTTCGCTAAGTTTTAATATGACAGGCGGGCTAGGAGGTGTGCCTCTATTATCTACTCTAGTAGCTTGAAACGCCTGATTTAATACGACTTGGCCAGCATCACTTTCAACAATAATCTCTCCAACTTTGCAGTTTGTTTCAATATCGCTAACAGTACGAGTTAGTCTATCACTGGGACAGCTGGGTAATAGAATAAATGTACTACGACCCAGTTCATCTACTGTAGCAGTAAAGTCTGTACCACGCACACTGACAGTGGCACTTGGTGTAGTGATACCCACATTCTGCGGATTATTTTTGGCTATCTGTCCTGATGCATAGCGCACAGTGCCCAACGCCATATTAAGAGATAGTTTACCTGCGCCTTTCTTGGCATCGTATACAAAGTCATCAATGACTAGTTTGCTGTTTTCATTTACTTGTACTTTGGTCTGATCTTCGAATGTTATCCCAACCTTGCCCTGAGTTGTGCGAACAGTATCGTTCATCTCCATACCAGTGCCTTTGGTTCCAACTATATTTTGAGTTTTGCGTGTTACTGTTGGTGCCGCGTTCACTTGTTCAGTTATGGTGCCAATAGCCGCGTAGCTCTGTGAGATTGCTAACAGAGCTACAACGCCTATTAAAAATTTAACCATGTTAACGAGATAGCGGAGTTAACAAATTACTGCCAGCGCCTTGACTAATGTTAACAGTGTTACTTGCGCCGCTAATTTTTACATTAGCATCTTGGCCGGTGCCGCCTTGGTTAATATTAACACTATTACTAGCACCTGTAATTCCTAAATTAGCCAAGTTACTTGTACCATTTTGTTGAATTAACACAGTGTTGTCATCGCCTGCTAACGCACCGGATGTGTATCCGCCAACTGTAACAGTATTCAAACTACCAACTTGTGTTACACCAAAATAGTTACCTGTACTACTTGCATTGATTCCAATGGCATTACTGCCGCTACCTGATTGATCAAGTACTGCTTGGTTTGAGCCGCCGGTACCGCTAAAACTGACATTGGCTGTGTTACTGCTTCCACGCATTTTAGAATACACATCGTCACTTGGTCCTGCTGTGGTAGCACTTATACTATTGCCCGTACCTGTGACATCGGCTTCAAATTTAGAGCTGTTGCCAGTTTGTAACACATTAATACTGGTCTTGCTTGCATTTGATTGAGTACCACCTGCATTAACATTGAATATGGCTGTTGATCCGGTTACTCCACTGGTACCTGTAGAATATGTAATATCGGTAGATATACCACTTGTTACTGATGCCGATACTCCTAACGATACTGTGTTGCCCGATCCAACTTGTGTTATTGCAATATTAGCACCATCGGCATTAATTATAGCCGCATCTGTTCTGTTGCTTGTCAATGCTTTAACTGTATTACCTGCACCATCCTGAGTAATATTAATCACAGCATTACTCCCCGTCTGATCGATGTAGATACTGTTGTCAACAGCATAGCCCAATGGTGGCATTGCAGACACCATAAGAATTGTAAGTAATTTTCGCGACAACTTACCAGCGCCTTTTAAACTTGATGTTTTCATCATCATTACTTGATTTGGGTTGGAACACCTTGTTTGTAACTGTTTACAAACGCTTAGTTTATCCCCTCATCGCTCCTTGGAACTCTGTTCCTTTAGTACTACTGTTCTCGCTACATCTTTTTCCTTTGTAAAATATTTACTACATTGTTGACTTTAATTTAGTACTGCTGTTATTTTTTCGTTACATCTAAGGTGTAAAAAAATCAACACTGTTAAAAAAACAACACCTTATTTTACTTCCTCTAACTGCTCTGTACGAATCCATCCGCCCCTTGATTCACTGTCTGTTACTCTAAACCAGCCTTCACTTCCAGGCTGTCTTACATCTACCACTGTGCCTTTCTTGAACTGCCACTTCTTAACGCTTGTATAATCCTGCTCCGAATACAAATAAGAATCTTCTTTCAATTTACGTTTGCCAAATAACGATCTAGCAGTATCTTGTGCTATTTTTGTTTCGTTGGGTTTGACATTGTCTTTCTTTACTTCAGCTTTCTTTTCTTCAACCTTTACTTCTGCGGGGGCACTGGGTATGGTTTCTGTTTTTGTTTCGGGCACGGCCTGCGGTTGAACCACGACATCTTTCTTCTCCTCTACTTCTTTCTTAATCTCGCTACTGATTACTGGAGCTTTCTTTTCAACTACAGGTGCTGGTAAAACTACCGGAGTGTCCGGCTTGTATTCCCATATGCCTTTTCTTGCTCCTTCTTTGATCAACTCAACTACAGCCATCTCTGTTGCGGCCTTGACTGCATAGGTTCCTGGCTCGTTGATTGTTAGACCCATCTCTGCTTCAAATGCCTGTGTGCCCTGATCAAAGAACTTCAATGCTGTTGCACTATCTGCTGTTGATAAAATAGTTTTTTGTACAGTAACCACAGCTAACACCTTACCTGTATTGACACTGACAGCACGTAAACTAATGGTCACTGTGTCTGTTGACCACTGTGTTTGTTTGCCAATACCAAATATACGCATGCCAGCGCCGCCGCTGGTAGATGTAGCATCATATCCTACAATACCGCCCTCCATGATTATACCTGCAAATTGCATAGGCATCAAAGGTTTGGCATTGGCACCTTCGTATGCTTCGCGCATCTGTCTAATGATGGTACGTTCTTTAGTGAGGTTATCAATACCCACACGTTCCACTACTTCAAACCAGCGACCTTGTCCAACACCTTGCAAGGCCTGTATCAAGAATGTTTCAGCGCCTTGTGTAACTGCTGTACTCAAACTGGCCACATTTGGTTGTGGTCTACGTTGTCCTGTTTTATCTGTAAATCCATAAACTGCAACACTGACAGGTTTGCCGTTAGCTGGCGCAGGCATATTATCAAATTCTTTTTTGATATTAACACGTTGAGTTGTCAATGTGGGATCTACTTCAGTCAACCCTGTGCTTTGGATCACTGCACATCCACTCAGCATCACAACAATAAGTGCAAGTAGAATCTTTTTCATATTATTGGAATTGGAATTGACTTAGAGGAATTACTACAGTGGTCTGATTTCCAGTGACATCGGTGACTGTCATTGTTACGGCCGTGCCATCCTTTGACCAGAATATAGTATTACCCTCAAAGTTTAATGTGCCGCTGTTAGTGCCGCCATTGGCAAACATGGCAGTGGCTAAATTTTGACTGATCTGTGCATAGATACGACTTTCCAAGTTGTTTAGAAACTTAGATATGTTGGTGTTAGCCGCGTCAGCTTTGGCTTTGTCTAATGCGGCTTGTATATCTTTCTTAACTTGTACCTGTCGAGTGAATTCTTGATTTTCGATAGTAAGCACGTGAGAACTGTAACCTACACCGTTAAAGCTAGGGCTTTTGAATTGATAGTCGCCTATGGGTGCAGAAACACACACAATAGGCATTAAGGATAGCAATAGTATCGCCAATTTAGACATGGTCTTCGCTCCCACTAGGTCTTATTATTATTTAAGCCGTGAGAACAGAGAATTATACTAGTGTATTATATACGCAGATTACTAATATATTAAAATAGTTTGCGGAGAAGACTGTCAACTTCTGCAAGAGCTTGTCTGTGTTCAGAAATTGATTCAGTTTTTTTCTTTTTTGGAACTTTGGCTATTATTTTTTTAAATGTTGCCAATGCGCTAGGGTTTGGTCTAAAATCAATTATAGACGAAATAGTTATATTTTCTTCTAAGCTAGCTATTAGATCCTGCATAGTAGCTGGATCGTTGACAACAGAGTAACTTAGTGTTGGAATATTTAACAGTAATAATGATTGGTGTTTGTTAATTAATTGATAATGCGCAGCCGCCAGTACTGCCACATGTGCGCTGGTTGTTTTGTAATCAATTTTGCCATTTTTAGGAATAGATTCTACAATGTTATTGATATACTGAAGCATACTGGGCTCTGGTGCAACAGCTAGATACATTTCTTTGAACATTTTTTGTACACTACCAGCCCTTTTCGCATTCATTGGCATAAAGACTGTTTCATTAAGAGCTGAAATATTCTTATCGCCCAGTGCAGGAACTACATGACTCTGTCCTAATACCTCATTGGTCCAGAACTCCATTATCTCTTTTGCTTTGCGTACATCAAGTTTCCCACAACTGAGTACAAAATCACTAACTCCTGTACCGCCTTTTTGTGCATAATCTTCTTTAGGACTATCAGATGCTTTTACTTCGATTTTGAGAGATGGTCCATCTGGTCTTACTATCCCAATGTCTCCCGGATGGATCTTTTCAGTATTTTTACCCGCTAGCACCAGCATCCATTCACCTTGACCAGATGCGGAGTTTCCTGATCCGGGATTTATTTTACCAAGATCGATTAATAAATTAAAATATGGACTGCTTGAAGGAACCAACGTACCATCGCCGCCATTGGCAACTATAGTAGGTAAATCAATTGGCTTGGTACTGTCATCTGCACAATCATCTAGAAATTGATAAATTAGTTGATGGCCTATTCCACGTTCCTTACCGTTAAACCATGCAGTTGCCAATGCCGAACCTACAGCTTTTTTTACCTTTAGATCGGTCAGTTGCGAAAGTTTTTTTACTCTAGCAGTAATATTTTTTTCTACTTCGTCTCGAGTAACATCCGGATTTGTTCTGCTGTCTATTTCATTTTTTAAATTAGCTATGGCCGATGCAAATTCATTAGCGTCATCAATCAACCCTTGAGCAATCAGCAGGTCATGGTATTTTTTGAATTTGTTTAATTCCTGTTCAAGTGTTAAGATAGCAGTATCGTCATTTTCATACAAAGGTTGCTCTGGGTGTTGTTCTGGGCCGTTTGGTTGTCCTGGATACGAGTCTGTTGCATCATCATATTCTTGATCTAGTTCAGGTTCTAGTTCTTGTTCAGGTTGTTGTTGGGGCTGGGGTTGCAGTTGGGGATTAACTGCAGGCGTTGGTTCAGTCTGTAAGACTTGCTCAATTTGATCTGTCATATCAGTAATCGTCTGAAGAACTTCACGAGCTATTTCGGGATTATCTTCAACAGAATGAATAATAGATTGCAAATCAGAATTAATATCAGTAGATTCGTTTAAAATGTCAATTACACGCATAGTGTAATATTTATACTATTTCAGGGAACAGGCATTCCTGTATGAAATGTTCAACATCTTCTTCGCTTAGACCTAAACTGACCATTACACGGGGTGTATGCGGGTTACACTTTTGATTCTGTGCATAGTAATTTTGTGCTTCTGTAGTGTTTTCAGCAGTATTGTTAGTTTCTGCTACTGTGCTCAGATAGTGTGCTACTGTAGTTCTAGCTAGGTCGGTAATCTGTTCTAGCTCTGTTTCGTCTTGTACATTGCCCGCGGCTACCATACTTTTACTGAATATATTAGTAGCCCATTCAGGTAAAGCACGTTCTTTGCGCCATTCCAGTTTGGCTACTTCTCCTGCAAACCATTGCATCATTGGATGGTCAGCATCGCCTGCTTTAGAGTAATCATGAAAACAGCCAGTTATCTTGTTCTTGCCAGCTATGACATCAAAGCCGTAAATTGGAGCAGGATTATGTGTATGTGGAAAGATGCAACAGTGCATCATCCAAAGGCCTTTAGTATCTCTCGCGTCAACCACATCAACGTGAGCACGGCGATAGAGATCACTAGTCCATACCCTATTAACCCAGCCAGGTTGGTTAAAACGATCCATTCCAGGCTCGAAAACTTCAGTGCCAGTGCGCTCAAAATTATCCTCTAAAAGTTGTTGGATATCTATTAGTGTATCCCAAACTTTACTCATCTTTGTATTCGACTAATTCCAACATTTCTTTAAATGTCTCTGTAGCAAAGTCAAAACACAGTTTAGCTTCGTCAGCCATATCGTCACTGATTTTTTCACGTATCATTGTTTTGAGTTTTTCAGGATCTTCAAATTGATACATTCGACCAGCACCTGGAACTTTCTTAGCTATCATCTGCCCGCCTGCTAGATCTCCCATATGGCGCACATATATATGTGCCATCAGTTTTTTAGGATCATCCTTGATACTCAAGATATGTTTACAATAGTTATCTGTGGTTTTTAAAATGTGCGGTTTACCGTCTGTTTCATCATCCCACAGTTCCTCATAGTCTGCTAGAATATGGGGGGCACGACGAACATCGGGCATGCCGGACAGCAGTCCAGGATGCATCATGGCACACACTTCTACTATTTCATACTGCGGATGTTGATTTTTTAAAAATACTGCATACAGTTTGGGATTGATATTGCCACTGAACAGTATTTTAACAAATTCTTGACGCTCTGCATTAGTATGTGCGTCTTTGGTCAATTCTCTAAGGCTCATTCTTCCTCCAGCTTTATCTGCAGAGGATGGCCGTCTTGTCTACTTTGATTGGTAGCTTCAACTGCTTTGGCTTCTGCTATTTCAAAACTATAGATTCCAGCTACGCCGGAGCCAGTTTCGTGTACTTGGAGCATGACATCTTTGGCACTGTCAACTGTATGCTTGAATATATCTACTAGTAGAACAATAACAAACTCCATAGGAGTAGAATCGTCATTTAACAAGATGACTTTCCAACGTCGGGGTTCGGTAGCACGTATCTTGATCTTCTCATCGATCATTACATCTGTATTTGACATTCTAGCTCTTTCTATTAAGAGGGGGAGTTTCCTCCCCCGTTGATTATTTAATTACAATTTGTCGAGGCTTCAGTGCTTCTGGCATGATGCGGTCAATTTGAATGACCAACATACCGTCTTTGACTTCGGCATCTTTAACTTCCATGTATTCAGCCAGTGTCCATGTCTGTTCGAAGTTTCGGCTAGCTAGTCCGCGATGTAAGTATTCCTTACCTTCGGTTACTACTTCACCCTGAACACCACGAACAATCAATTGATCCTGGTCAACTTCTACTGTGATTTCTTCTTTGCTGAAACCTGCCACTGCTACTTCAATAGCATATTCACTGTCACTATACTTCACAATGTTGTGTGGAGGATAGTTACTGTTTGCTTGTTGCAATCTTTGGTTAAAGATTTGATCAAAGCCAATTAAGGCTCTACTTAGATTGGCGAAGTCTGCTGGACTCACCGCTTTTAATTGCATTGTTGCCATTTTTAATCTCCTTATATTAAGCAAGAATGTGTAGGACCCCGAAGGCGTCCTACAATTACATTATATTACTTCTTTTCTTCTTTGTCAACTTCTGTGAAGCTAGCATCAACCGTTTGCTCTTGAGCTGATTGGCTTTGAGCTGGGGTTTCGTCTGTCGTTGATTCAGCGGCTTGTTTTTTAGTCATAACCGGACCAGCGGCTTCAAAGAAAGTCTGTACTGATTTGTCAATCGCCTCTTTGTCTTCACCAGCACAAGCAGTTTCCACTGCTTTTACTGCTTCGTCAAATTTGGTTCTTTCTTCCTCAGTCAATTGATCTTTATACGTTTCATAGTCTTTCTTGATACTGTGTGTAGTACCTTCAGCTTGATTACGTGCTCCGATCAATTCTGCTGCCTTCTTGTCTGATTCGGCATTTTCTTCAGCTTCACGAACCATACGTTGGATTTCAGCTTCAGTTAGTCCGGAATCAGACTTGATAGTTATCTTGTTTTCTTTGCCAGTGGTTTTATTTTTGGCACTTACATTCAAGATACCGTTTGCATCTAAATCTAGTGTGACTTCAATCTGTGGCATACCGCGTGGTGCAGGGTCAATACCCTCTAGATTGAACTCACCTAGCATCTTATTATACTTAAACAACTCACGCTCGCCCTGTGCAACTTTGATTGTCACAGCTGGTTGATTGTCTTCTGCTGTTGAGAATGTTTGTGAGTGTTTGGTTGGTATAGTTGTATTTTTGCTGATCAGCTTGGTAAACACTCCGCCCATTGTTTCAATACCCAATGTCAATGGAGTCACGTCCAACAACAGCACGTCTGTCTTGTCGCCTGCTAGAACAGCGCCTTGTACTGCGGCACCTGCGGCCACTGCTTCGTCTGGGTTGACATCTTTGCGTGGTGCCTTGCCAAACAGTTTCTCAACTGCTTCTTGCACTTTGGGCATACGTGTTTGGCCGCCAACTAGGATAACTTCGTCGATATCTACGGCTGTAACTTTGGCATCATTCATAGCAATCTTACATGGCTCAATTGAACGCTCGATCAGTTTCTCAACCATTTGCTCAAACTTGGCACGGCTGATAGTCACATTCATGTGCTTTGGACCACTGGCATCTGCTGTGATGTATGGCAAGTTAACAGTTGTACTTGCGGCACTAGACAATTCAATCTTGGCCTTTTCAGCAGACTCTTTCAAACGCTGTAAAGCCAGCACGTCTTGCTTTAGGTCAATACCATTGTCTTTCTTAAACTCTGCTACCAAATGATCCATAAGAACTTGGTCAAAGTCTTCACCACCTAGGAATGTGTCACCGTTTGTACTCAACACTTCAATTTGCTTGTCGCCGTCAATGTTGGCAATTTCAATAATGGAGATGTCAAATGTACCACCACCCAAGTCATACACAGCGATCTTACGATCTTTCTTGTCTTGCTTGTCTACACCATATGCCAATGCGGCCGCTGTTGGCTCATTGATGATACGTAGAACTTCTAGTCCAGCGATACGTCCTGCGTCTTTGGTTGCTTGACGTTGGCTGTCGTTGAAGTAAGCAGGCACAGTGATAACTGCCTGTGTAACTTCTTTACCCAGATAGTCTTCTGCTGTCTTTTTCATTTTACGTAGCACTTCAGCTGACACCTGCTGTGGAGCAAGTTTCTCGCCGTTGGCTTCAATCCAAGCGTCACCGTTGTCAGCTTTGATAATTGAATAAGGCATCAAGTCGATGTCTTTTTGTACTTCTTTCTCGTCAAACTTGCGACCAATAAGGCGCTTGCTGGCGTAGATTGTATTCTTTGGGTTTGTGACTGCTTGTCGTTTTGCTGTTGCACCTACTAGGATCTCGTCCTTGGTATATGCAATGATTGATGGTGTTGTTCTCGCACCTTCGCTGTTTTCAATTACTTTGGCAACTCCGTTTTCCAGGATTGCCACACAGCTATTTGTTGTACCTAAATCGATACCGATGATTTTGCTCATAATTTTCTCCTTTAATTAAGCAAGTAAATTTGGACTCTATGTCCGTGTACTTAAACCCTTACGGCATTTTAGCACGTAAATATTTATCTCAGTCAGACTTTTTCCTTGAAAATATTTGACCAAATTTTAAGTTTTTCTCGTTTAGCCTCTGCGGCTTTTTCAATGTTGGCAAAGCTAACAATGTCAAGCTCTTGTAGAATATCTACCATTGCTTGTAAATCGCCTAGTTCTTCTTCCAAGTGTTCCCTGTTGGTTTTAGGTTTTCCTGGCTTGAGATTATCGAGCCCAAAACGGCTGATTTTACTAACCGCTTGTATTACCTCGGCACATTCTTCTTGTAGAATGTCCATTACTTCTTTAGTTTGACTGTCCATTTTTACCTCTGATTAATAAACGGTTGTAGCATCTTACCTTCATATGTAGTCGAAGTGCGTAGAGTATTGTAGACATTCTGAATACCCACTGCTTGATTCCATGCATCTTCTAGCGCATGGTGAGCTGTAATAGGAGGACGCTGAGGATTGATGCCTAGATCAAAAGCAGTGCGTACATCACGTACTTCCCAAAACTTCCATGGGCAAGCTCGATTGATTTTACGGAACACATGTTCGCAGATCACAATATCAAAACATGAACCGTTTGACCATACACGTTTTGCGCCCCAACAGAATTTATACAGTTGCGCAAACGCTTCTTCAATATCAATTCTTCCTTCGGGATCAAAAGCCGCTTCTTGGGCTTCCTTGCTTTGACTTGCCCACCATTCTATTGTGTCATCGCTAGTGGTAAGACCGATCCTATCACACGAATCAACATCTACTTTACAGTAGAAGCTTTTCATTGCAGGTTCTTTTAATTCTAATCCAAACGGATCAAATTTAACAGCACCTATAGTTAGGATGGTTGCGTCTGGAGTTGTATTTAGAGTCTCCAAATCTATCATAATGTCAGTAAGCATACCTTATTATAACAGATTTAGATCAGTGTGTCAATACATTTTTTTGGGTAATTGCTGATCTTTCAGCTTCTTTTTCCAACGTGCTTGGGCCGCACCTTTTTTACGTTTGCGTTCAGTGGTAGGTTTTTCGTAGAATTCTTTAGCCCGTAAATCTTCCAAAAGCCCTGAATCCTCAATCTTACGTTTGAATCTACGCAAGGCCTGATTGATGTTCTCTCCGTCCTTGACAGTGACACCTGTACCTTTATTCTTCTGGTTCATCTTCTGGGCCTTCTTCCTCTTCTGCTTTGATTTTTTCTATTATCCAATTTAGATCGTAAATTCTATTACGGCTGATAAGATGATACGGAGTTGTTTCATCCTTGGTCATATAGTATGCATTGGGATGCATCAGCAATAGAGTAACAAACTTGTGTGTTTGGGGATCACAGTTGTCTACATCAATAATAATACAATCAGCTTGATAGCTGGAACTTAACAGCCAACTGATGTCTGTATCATCGTTGTCAAATATAAACACATTCAAATCTTCTAGACCATGACTCAGTATGGTTTGGAATTGTGATTTGACAAAGTTGCTGGGCTTGACCAAAAGGTAGCTCAAATTGTTATTGAACAATTTGTCAGGGGGTGTTATTAAAGTTATTTTTCCTAAGTTCATATATTCGTTTTTCAAAATATGCTGTTTTTTCTGCCGCATAGTCATAGAATCTAGGCCCTGTGTCTATTGTTTGTTTGACAAAATTACACAGTTCAATCTCCGACTCGTCTACTGTAAAATCTTTGAATGCTCCTTCATGGTATGCTTTATATAGCTCATCTACTGGCCTGTGTACAATTCTTTCGCTAAGTCTAGACCAAATGGTATCAGTGGATTGTTCTTCATTTTGAACATACTCTATTCTCTGTTCTTGACTTGGATCTGCCCCGTAGGGTCCTTGATCATATAGGTCTTTTTTTTTGAGCCGTCTTCTTCCGAGTACACTGGATTCTCGTTGCCCTCACTGTCCACATAGGACTCGCCGGATGCCAAACGTTCTTCTAAACTAGGACCAGGTTCTACAATAGCTCGTTCAGCTTCTTCCACCATTTTGTTCCATTTGTCCAATTCTGTTTCTTCAATAATTTCTGCAGGCTTGTCGTCTAAAACTTCGGGAGTTCCTGCCGCTATAACGCCTTCGTATTCTGTGATCAACGGTATATTATCGGCAGGGCTACTGTTGGTAACACCCTGTTTCAATATTTCATCAGCTGGTGTCGATACAACTGGTATTTCTTCCGGTACGTGTTCTTGTTCTTTCTTCCAACCAAATGTCATCTGTGCGGCTAACAACATGATAACTGCCAATGGGTCAAATACAACTACAATAAGGATAATGATCCAAGTTACTGCTCGTTCCAGCATTGTTTCGTCTGGCGCTGTGCCGTAGATGAACGCCGCGATATACTTAATTGGCCCAACTTCTGCTTCGACTTTACGTACCTCGGCGGCAATAGGCGCACGGGCATCATTAAGTTCCGCGATAGACTTCTGCGACTGTGATATTTCAGCTTGAAGTCTAACACGTTCTTTCTGCTGGGAGCGACGCATAGCCACAGCTTTGTCGGCACCTTTTTCATCTGTTGAGCGACCCAGTACTTGGTCCACTCCCTCATCCATCTGTTTAAGTGCCTTACGGTTTGCTTCAATATTCTCTTTTTCGGTTTTGATTTTTTCATCATAGATTGCGATCTTACTGCCAACGTCTCCACTGACTAGGGTTTGATCGTTGTGGGCTTTTGAAAGGAATCCGAATATGCCCATTGACGTAATCAGCATCAGTACTACAACTGCTATGACCATGTAGTACTTCATGAAACGTGGAGCACGTTCCCAATTGGCTTTGAGCCAACTTGCACACACCAGTTTACCTACCTCAAGAGCTGACCCCATGATAATAATGGGTATGGCCGCGGCAGAAAAGATAGCGGTCAAACCTACCACTGAGTAGTAGATTGCGACCGCCGATATTGTTAAACCTGTTAGTAGTAGTAGATACGCTAATATCATTCCTGTCTTTCGATTATAATGGTACGCCTACCAGCCCAATAGTGTCAATTAAGGTTGCGGTACCTACGCCGGTATACGCTTGTGCTGGGGTGCATGGTTGAAGAACAGTGACTTTGACTTGTGAGTCACCGAGTGATGAAGGACTGTATACGCGGAAGTTTCTAGTGTATCCTGCGCTTGCTCCGCCTGCTACCAGCGCAGTGGCAATCATATCTTGAACTGCCAGTGCTGTAGTGTTGATAGCAACTGTACCTGACGCATTCAAACTGTTGTAGGCTGTACCAGTTGAACCATCTGCATTGGTGAATGTACCGTTGGCTGTTGCGCCTTGGCTTTTTAACCAAGCATTCCAATTGCCAACAATAACAGAAGCACGATCAAACACCACAGTAAATGCCACTGCGGTATTTGCTGAAGTAGCATCTGTACCAGCTGGGCTTCCGCCACCAGTGATGACCACATCCAAAATGCGGCAATCAGAAACTGTGCTCAATTGTTGAACAATGTTGTTCCAACGCACATTGCCCTGGGCCAGCAACAGTGCCTGCGCCGCTGACATTGCTGTAGCATTTGTGTAATTTGAACTGTCCCAATCGTAAGGGTTCACGCCGCCGCCTGCTGTTCCAGTGGTAGCAAAGTTGGTATTTGTATTGATGCTGATACGATAAGCAGTTGGTGTTAACTGATTACTATCTAATTGAAATCCTGATCCAGCCATTTGGATACTCCTTGTTATATAGTATATTTAGCATGTCGATTACTTAAACACTATTAGTGCTAGTACAGCGGCTTGGCAAAAGAAGCCGAATCCAATGGTTACAATGTTCAAAAAGTCCTTTTGGATCGCGGCTTTGATAAAAAAGCAAAATAGCCCAGCCCAGCTGAACAAAACCATGTCAACCGGTGGCATTTTCTCTGTTAATCCTGTTAGGACTGCCAGCATCGTGGGAATAGTGGCCAAATGTAGCAGAATAACTGCTACCCACCCCATTGTTTCTGCACTCACATGCGGTGCGTGTTCTTTGAGATTTTTAACTAACAAATCCAAATCAAATAGATCGTGGATTCCTGTTTTGATTTTTTCAACTATTGCGTTCATAATTATCCTTGATTAATCATAAAAAATGTGACGGCCAATTTTGGCCACTGGTTTCTTGCCCCAACCGGGTTGTACATAATCCCCATGAAAGTATAGAGCTTTCTTTAAATCCGGCAAGCGGAATCCTTCTAGTAGCACCTTTTTGGCTACTTCCATACTTTCAGTATATATAGGCCCGTTCATTGGTTTCATGGCACTGGGACCTTGACAATACCAGCTGAACTGGCAAAGTACACGTTCGTAGACTACATTTTTTTGATAGACTACACCACAGATGTCAGAAGGGAATTGACCACTTTCGGTTCTGTTGATTGTTACCTGAGCCACGGCCACTTTGCCTTCAAAAGGTTCACCGCCTGCTTCATGGTATATGTTACGAGCCAGACAATCTAATTGAGTTTGTCTCATTTTGGCTGTAATTGGGCTTGCTGTTTCGCGAGCCTGTTCAAGACGTTCAAACTTTCTTGAAACTGCTTGTTGTGCTACAGATGCAATGGCTAGTACGACTAGCACATTTATTACTATTTTGATAATGCGTATCATTGTTTTCTCCTTTACGCTGGATGAGGTATCGCTAGTACCATCATTAAAAATTGGCTGTATATTTCTCCTGTAAAAATTAGCCTTACTGCTGTTTGTCCCAAAATCCTTCGGGGACAATATATAGTTATCCTCTGTTACCAGGGGAATAACACTATGTTTATACTTAGTCACAGTTTAACGCCTCATGCGACTAATGTCAACTGCTTGTTCATCACTAAAAACTGGTACTGCGTTGCTCTTATGCATGGTCGCAATGCCTTTTACCATGTTTCCTGTATAAACTTTGGCCGGAGGCAACGTGGCTACACCGCCACCAGTGTCTCTGCTGGGGATATGTGCTGTGGTATTGCGGCCTTCTGGAATCTTCAAACTGTAAGTGCTACCTAAACTTTCACTGGCCATAGCACGTCGACGTTTCTTTTCTTCAAGTTCGATTCCCTGCCGTTTGAGCAATTCCTTCCAACTGGCTTCTTGCTCGCGTGCCTTGCGAGCATGCTCTGCTGAAGCAAATTTCTTGCGGCCTTTTTGCTTGCCTGTGGTTGATAGCCACGGACCTTCTAAGTGCATACTCAATTTTGACTCCAAAAGTTATAACAATACAAGTATTATAACATCACTTTTGGAACTTGTCAAACTCTAAATGACTCACCGCATCCGCAACGATCTTTTTCATTTGGATTGGCAAAATCAAATCCTTCATTGAGCCCATTGCGAACCCAATCCATGGTCAGCCCATCTAAGTAAACTAGACTTTTGGCATCTACCAATAATACAAAATCTTTATGTCCAAAATTAGTAACACCCACTTCAGCTTCGTACTTGTCCACATATTCCATGGTATAGGCCAAACCACTGCATCCTGTGGTTCTAACACCTATACGTATGCCGACGCCACGCCCACGCTTAGCCAAATTCAGTTTGATCTTAGCTTGAGCTATTTCGGTTACGGTAATCATTTACGGCTGCCTTGATAGCATCTTCTGCTAGAATACTACAATGTATCTTGACCGGAGGAAGAGCCAGCTCTTGTGCAATATCACTGTTCTTGATTGAACTTGCCTGATCCAAACTCATACCCTTGACCAATTCCGTGATAAGTGAACTGCTGGCAATGGCACTGCCACAACCATATGTTTTAAATCTAGCATCGGTAATGATGCCATCTGTGTCTACTTTGATTTGCAGTTTCATTACATCGCCACAGGCAGGTGCTCCCACCATGCCAGTGCCCACTGTGGGATCATTTTTATCAAACGATCCTACATTGCGAGGATTTTCATAGTGATCGATTACTTTGTCTGAATAGGCCATTTAGGTTCCTGGGTTGTTCACAACTGCACATGCGGTATAATTAATACTTAGCACCGGAAAAGACACACTGAGTGAAAATACACTTAAGATAGAACTGATAGCCTTGACAAATGCTGCCAGTATTAGAGCTATGTAGTTTGTACAATAATTTTTGATATCGCCCAGCAGTTGATTGAGATCTTTCAGCGGAGATCGAACACCGCCCTGGAATGGCAAATCCCAATCAAATGGCTTGCCAAACACTGGCAGTGTGAATCCTGTGAGATAGTCCAAGATCTCTTGAGCTGTTACTGTGGTTTTCTTCAGTGCAGACTTTACAAAGTCCTCCAAGGCATTTAATATTTCTTGCACACTAGGACCGCCTGTTAAAAAGAATAATGAAATTTTTCCTAAAATTGCATCAGTTACATCAACCCAAATAGTAGTTAATGGACGATAAAATGATCCAGGATTTGTTAAAATATCATACGCAGTCAATCCGGTTTTTATTGCTTGCAGTATGTCAGCCAGTTTTTTAATCAATTGTCCCCACAGGCTGACCATGGCATTTTTTACAATACTGGCAATATCTGTTTGTGGTGAATCAACACCCGAAAACGGTTGAAACGGAATACCTAAAAACCTAAGCAAAGAAAGCAAATCTTCTCTTGCGTTGTTGTACAAGTTTGTGATACTGATAGTCAACTTATTGTACAAGTTATCGCTGAACAAATCGCTAATAGTGAGATTCAACACCGGTATTGTGAGATCCACGGAAAACAAACTGCCCACTACCGCTTCTAATGCCTTCAGCAGTTCATTGAGTACTTTCCATATGGGTTCCAAATAACTTTTCATACAGTAATTGTACAATCGCGCCACTGCATCCTTGATGTCCATATAGCTGTCAATTACACCTTCAGTTTTGCAAGGCAAGCCTATCATAGCCAAACTGATACCTGTTACTGTGTATTGATATTTGGTAATATTTGTTATGGTACCAGATGTTGGTGTTGTGCCTCCAACTACAGTATACTCAATAGTATTATTAGATCCTATCTTGTCTACAGTACAGCTTACCGGAGTGGCACCATACAATGTGCCAGTGCCCGAAGTGGCAGTAATTCTATCACCTATAGACAATCCAGCTGTGGATGACATTCCGGAGATGCTGGCCGACCAAGGGCCTTCTGTTGGATTTATACTAGTGATGCCGCCTACTATGCCAGTTGAGCTGACCACAGTAGGCGGAGGAAGACTGCTGTATATTGAATTAAAAATACCCTGCATGGTAAACGCATTGTTTACATCAACGGTTAATGTTGCAGGGATTGATACAACAGTGATAGTCATGTTGGCATTTACTTGACTTCTTTCTTGGCGTTCTTAACTGCTGTTACGTCATTGCGCCCTTCTTTGCAAAGTTTGGCCAATTCTTGCAAGTGTTTGCGAACTCGTGTGCCCGCGGCGCTTACGCCCTTGTCATAAAACTTTTCAAAGTCTGATTCCATTGATTCTACTAATGATGTGAATTTTTGATATTGTGTGCTCATTGTGTTTCCTTTAATTATACCAGTTTAATACCAGTTGTTTGTTCTGTATAACGATCTGCGGCATCTTTGATAGTTGGCGCAAGAACCATTATACTGTTTTTGTTAATGCTAATTTCTGTGTCAGGATCTGTGGTAAACAAGAACGGCACTAGGCCAATCCCGTCTTTGGTAGCAGTGAGACAAAGAGGTTTTTTAACAGTAACACTGAGTGGACCATCTGTAACTAATTTAGCCACAATTTCTTCACCGGCTGTAGTTTTGATTGTGACCACTTCGCCTTCTGCTATTCCTTTATTAATTAACATATTATACCTTTTCAAAATGTTTCTTTAGTTCTTGAAACCCGCCTATTAATTTATCATCTATAAATATCTGCGGCACAGTTCTGGCATTGGGCACAGCGGCCATCAACTGCTCCTTGGTCCAATCTTTGCTCATATTGCGTTCTTCAAACTCTATTCCCTTCATTTTGAGCAAGCCCTTGGCTTGATCACAAAACGGACAGGCATTTTTACTCCATACTATTGCTTTCATATTAGTTCCTTTTTGTTATTATAGCACGGGCAACTCATCGTAGTCAATGCCTTCACCCATGATACCTATCACATAGTTAGTTGATTCGTTTTCTTGTAATGCTGTTTGTTTTTTGCTGGTGTCGCTATGTTTATTGAACCAAGGAATAGGAGTAGACCTAGGTGCATTGGATTGGTACTTGATGCCAATATCTTTTAATGCGCCAACTGCTGTATAGTCAACAAAGTCTTTGAGAATAGCCGCATTAAGTCCGATCACCGGACCCATCTTGAACAGGTAATCTGCCCACGCCTTTTCTTCACGTATCACATCCGCATACAGTGCATAAACTTCTGCTTCACATTCTGCTTTGGCTTCAGCGAATCTCGGATCTTCTTTGATCACTTGATTGATCAAATAGGCAGTCCAACCCTTGTGTAGCAGTTCGTCTTGTAGAATCAAACTGATGATGTTGCCATTGCCAATAAAGATCTTGTTCTCTACCATTGCAAGACTTGTAGCAAAACTAACCATGAAGCGGAATGCTTCCAACGCATAGCTGGCATGCAATGCTAACCAAATTGCTTTGATATGAGTTTTTTCATTGATCTTTTCGCCTGCTTCTTTGCGGCAGTTTATAACATGCAATGCATCATAATAATTTCCCACGCTTGAGGCCATGCCCACAATCTCTTCTGTGTCGTGTATTGTGCTAAACACATCTTTGGGCACATTGTAGATATTACGAATGATATGGCTATAGCTCTTGCTGTGGATGTTGGTTTCAAAGAAGCCCCAGTTGTACATGAGTGCTTCTACTTCGGGCAAACTGCACACTGGTGTAAAAACTTGTGTAGGGCCGCGACCTTGCAAACTGTCAAGAGCTGTTTGGCGTAGTAGGTTACTGGTAAAAATATGCTTGACTGCATCGCTGGCATCTTTAAAATCGTTAGAGTCCTTGCTTAGACTAATCTCTTCTGGTTGCCAAAAGAAGCCACGTGCAGTAGCTTCAAAGTCTGCAATCTTTTTGTACTTAACTTCTTCAAATCGTTGGATAGTAACTGGGCCCGCTGGGTCTAAGAACATCTTACGATTAAGGTAGTCTGTCTTTGTTTTTAAATTATATTGTTCTTTACTCATAGCTTACATGCCTCGCAATCTTCTTCGTTGTCAAAATCAATAGCTTCTAACATTGTGGGAGCTTCTTCTGCTATTTGTTTACTGCCTGCTTTGTTGATCAAACTGTAGTAGAATGTCTTTAAACCCCATAGCTGTGCTTGCATCAAGTTCTTGGCAATCAATGTGGTTGGAACTTTACGATCAGCAAAGTGTGCTGGATTATAAAAAGTGTTAGTACTGATACTCTGATCCACATAGGCCGCTAGCACTGCCGCAGTTTTTAAATAACCTGTACAATCCTTTTGATCCCACATCATTTGATACTTGTTCTTGAGTTTATGATACTCGGGAACAACCTGTGTAAACGATCCTGCTTTGCTTTCCTTAGTGCTAATCAAGCTCATTGGCATTTCTATGCCATTAGTTGAATTGATAACAACACTGCTAGACTCCACTGGAGCAATAGCCATAAGCGTAGCATTGCGCACACCGTATTCTTTCATATTGGTACGCAGTGTTTCCCAGTCAAGTTCGGGAGCAAAGTTTGCCAACTGGTCAGCACCTTTGGCTCTAAGTTCCCAGGGAAAGATGCCTTTGCCGTATCGTGTATGTGAGCTATGCTGACAAGCACCACGTTCTTTGGCTAGTTCGACTGTGGCTTCTGTCAAGTAAAAGGCCTGATGTTCCATCCAACTCTTAACGTCCTGCAATGCATCTTTTTCGCCATAGCGTAGGCCACGCTTGGCGTGCCAGTAGGCTAGGTTAGTAACACCAATGCCTAGTGGCTGTATCTCATCATTGCTGAGTTTGCTCTGTATACTTAGAAAATCTTGGTAGTCAAGTATGTTGCATAGACTACGCTGTAAAATACGGCAAGCACGGCGCATGTCTTCTGGATTGCGGAATGCTCCCCAGTTGATCGAGCCGAGTGTGCAAAGAGCAATACGGCCATCCACATCATCAAGACGCTTGAAAGATTTAGTAGGTAATAGTATTTCACAACAGAGATTACTTTGATAGATAGTGTGGTATTCAGGATCGAATGGTCCTTGATTCTGTACATTGTCAATGAACACAAGATAGATACGTCCAGTATCTGTACGCTCTTTTAGTATTCCGCTCTTGAATACTTCTTCGGCACTCATAGTCTTGGTACGTAGATCTTTGCGCTTTTCATATTTGACATATAACTCTTCAAACAGGGGCGTGTTCTTGTAGAACGCTTCATACAAGTCAGGTACTTGATTGGGATCAAAGAAAGTTATAGCTTCCTTATTTCGAAATCGTCTCCAGAAGAAGGCAGACAATACCACTCCATAGTCCATATGTCGAACCCTAGTTTCTTCTGTTCCTTGGTTATTCTTAAGAACAATAAGATCATCAAACTGTAGATGCCAAATGGGATAAAACACAGTAGCACTTGCATTACGGATACCTCCTTGACTGCAACTGCGTAGATCACCAAACCATTTCTTTAAGAATGGGATCATGCCAGTGTGCATAATTTCGCCACCACGGATAGGACTACCTAGTGGACGTAATCGACCAATTTCTAAACCAATGCCTGCACGTTTGCTGGCATACTTGGCCATCATTTCACCAGAGGCAAAAATGGAATCCAAATCATCATCGCTACGAATAAGAACGCAACTACTAAATTGCTTAGTAGGAGTTCCAAGACCAGCCAGCACAGGAGTAGCCAAAGTAAACAAACCATCTGAAGCGGCTTGATAATACTCTTTAATATAACGCATCCTAGCACTGTTAGGTTCTTCTTTATGGAACACAGTAGCCGCTGCCACAATATATCTAATTTGTGGAGTTTCATAAATTTCCTTTGTCGCACGATTGCGTACCAAATATTTTTCAATCAACTGCTCAATAGCCGCATATCCATACTGTTCATCTTTTTCATGATCCAGCATGTCATTCATTCGGTTCCAATCATCTTCAGTGTACCACTCCAGCAGTTCCGGAGTGTACAGTCCTACATCAACATTCTTCTTGACGATTGTGTAGAGGTGGGGAACCTCATATTGTCCATATACATCTTTACGTAGCATTGACAAACGCTGTTTGCCTGCCACATACTGATAATTGGTGTGACCTACATCCGGATTCGATTCTACATCGATTAGGTCTACTATGGCACGTAGTGTAATGCCGTCGATCTCTGCTGTAGTGATACCATCATAAAAGTGTGGCTGACTTTTGATCTCAATCATTGATTGACTAACATCGGCAATACCTTGGCAAACTTTTGCAACTTGGGCTTGCCATTTTTCTACTGCTAGATCTTCCTTGTTGCCACTTCTCTTTATTACGGTAATCTTTATCATTGTCTGTTTCTTTGAATAGGTTGTGTATTGTACTTAATGTGTCTAGGTAGTATTTATTAGAGAATAGAATGGCGCTAAAATTCTATTCAAAGACAACAATTTAGAACAATTTTGCCCTATTTCGTAGTTCTAACTTTTCTTATCACGCTGATAAACTAAATTATATACGCATTTTATAGCGTTGTCTAGTTGTTTGGCTTAGAATACTGAGTTGTATGTATAGCTGAAAGTGCCGCTATCACTGGATAGGGTATTGATATAGGTGACTACTATAGAGAAAGGAGCCAAACTACTGATAGAAGTAAGGACTCCGTTCTTGTCTAGGAACTGAGCTTGAAAATCTAAATTGGTCGCAATAGACGATGTAGTATTTGGACTTGCATCGGCTCCGGCAAAGTTATATTCATCGCTTAACTGTAGCTGTTGATTTGCCGCATCAGCTGTGATGGTTAGGATGCCTTGTCTGGTAAAATTTTTGTTGCTGGCATAGACGTAGGGTACTGAATATATTATCTGCCCTGTTGGACCTGCAGGAGAAACTGTACTGAACAAAGTGGCTTTGGGAACAGTTTGGCTGGACAACCAAGTCAATGGCAATTTAAAAATCTGTGTAGCCGACACTGTATAGTTCAGCGACAATGAGGAATTGCCAGTGTATGAATAAGTACCATGTCCGCTCACTACAGGTACATAAGGTATCAATGCAAATGTTGGGTTGCTACTGGTATTTGGGTTGGCAAGATTAGTATCTCTATCACTGATATCACCTACTGATGAATTGCCATAGGTCGCAAAATACACTTGAGGATAAGTGCTTACCAAGTTGGTTCCGCCATTGTTACCAACATAGGTATATTTGCAGTTTTGTACAGTGGTTCCGGTTCCGGCTGCAATATAAATTGCCTCTTGTTGTATATAATAAAATTTATTATTGACTATCTGTGTTTGAATTGGACCTGTAGGGCTAGTACCAATATTATAAACGTAACCATTACCTAAAAAGAATCCCATCAGGCTGTTGGCAAAATAACAGTTCTCAAATAAGTTATTTGCCAATTCGCAGTAGTGTGTAATATCCTGATAAGAATACACACCATAGGTCAATCCTGTTGCTCTGATGTTCCTAAAGATGTTATCTTGTGTTTGAGCTGATATAGGGCTGTTGAGTGCTATACCTATACTGTTGTTATTGATAATTCCAGAAAATGGCGTTTGACTATTATAGCCATTCAATCCAATATTTTCAAATCTGCTTTCACGCACTGAATTGCATTGCATCAAAGTATTGAGTCCGGTTGCGGTTGAGATTGTCAAATCAGTGATGCGTATCTTGCGGGCCTGTGTTGTGGTACTGGCAGCTACTGGATCAGGTGAGCCTGCTGTGGAGTTGTCGTTAACAAACTGCACCGCGGGTTTAGGACTGGTCAACACAAATGTAGCGCCAGATAAACCGGCTGCCGCATTGTTGCTCAGTGTCAAACTTACTCCTGCGGTAAATCCTGTAACTGTAGTGTTGTTTGGAATCGCGGTAGGACTGGCTGGGCATGTAACGATATAGCCTACATATGTTGAAGAGGCGACTGTTGCAGCCAAAATAGCATTGTTATACGTTGATGTGCCCGATATGCTGTATTGTTTGGGATGATAATTGATTATGGTCTTGTCTATGCCTGCTCCTACCAGATTGGTATAGCTGGGTATGTACAAGGTATCAGAGGTATAATAATTGCCAGGCGGCATTGTCAGCACTGCCCTGGTTTTGACTGCACTGTTGGTATTCTGCCAGCTGACCTGGCTAGGGTTTAGGAACAATTGATTGATAGCACGTTGTAGTGCGGCGGTATCATCTGTGGCACCGTCTGCTATTGTGCCAAAATTTGCTGTGGTTATTTGATCATCCAGTCTCGTATTAACAGTGCGTCCTACAGGACTGTTGGCGTTGGGTCCTGTAATAATAGAGCTGTTACTGGATCCATACACATACTGTGCTAGTCCCAACAAGTTACCTTGTAGACCCAGATCCTGCGCTGTAAGAACACGGATATTGCTGACTGCCGGAGCGCCTTCGCTTACAGCACCACTACCGATGTATAATTGCTGTGTATCGATAGCCCAAGCCATTTCGCCAGATGCTAGCTGTGGCAATCCTGTACCACTATTCGCTTGTCCGCGACGTACTTGTATTCTTGATATCTGATATACGGCCATGAAAAATATCCTCTTATGAGATATTTATCAGTTCTTACCGTAGTACTGTTCCACCCTATCCCACCACTTGCTTTCCCAGTAGCTGAAATCTTGGGGTTTTAAGATAAATTCCTGATAAACGGGTTGTTCTATAACTTCAAGTTTGTCGTTCATTTTAGGACTAACACACATTAAAACTACACCTTTGCATATGTTAGTGCCATGTACTTGGTTGTGTGCTAGAGCATAAGCAGTCAACTGAAGATAGTAATCTTCAATCCACTCTTCTTTTTTGGGTTTGTTGGTTTGTTTGTAATCTAATATGCTTTGATCATTGAGATGCAATCCGCATCCGTCAGTAGTGCCTGCGTATAGTCCCGGATAATATAAGGGAACTTCTACACCCCATATTTCATTAACATTGCATAGACCCTTTTCAATCACATGCTTGGCCATAATATGACTTTGCTTGCTGTAAGGATTAGTTCCGGGTTCGTTAACAATGCCCGACTTGACATAGTCTTCAAGGAACTTGTGCATCCTAGTTCCACGTCCGCTGGCTTCAGTTACAATTTCCTGTGCCTTGGCTTCACCCACACGTTTTTTCCAATTGTTGAGTGCATCAATCTTTTCTTGACTTTTGGTCTTGTCAAGGATTGTGGTAACACTGGGAACTTTGGTTCCGTCTGGAAGTGCGTACAAACGCTTACCTTCTACACTTTGTCTGTTGATAGGTGTGTAGTTGAACCTTTCTATTAGTAGTGACATTAGGTTAGTTTACACTAACTTGTGTAACTTGTCAACTAGGCAAACGCTCGATCTGTTGCTTGATCTGCCGCGGCAGCTACACTGGATTTTCCAGGATTGGGCTCACCCATGTCAGGTTGTGAACCGGAACCTTTGGTCTTGATCACAAGACCCTGACCATCAAATCTAGCTACCAATTGTTTGAGTATTTGATCATCTGGCTCTTGACTGTCCCAACGTTGTGCAAACTCATCGTAAGACACTTCTGGGTTGCCTGATGCACTGATCAGTTGGTTAATCGCTTTCCACGACAGTGGAGCAGAAGTTTCATTGCCAGTTGCGGCAAATTCGCGATTGGCTTTGGCCTGTTCATCCCTCAGTAACATTACCAAGGGATCCAGGTTTTCATTTAGTTTTTTTTTGATTGAGCCAACATCATGCCTAAGCGGCGGCTGTAGTCAATGCTTTCACGCTTCTCACGGCCTGCTTCTGCACCTGGTAGTGCTGGAGTTTCTGCACCCATGTCTGGTGCTTCACCGGGCATCGGAGGTGTTTCACCACCCATACCTGCGTCTTCGCCTGGCATGCCTGTTGGAGCTGGTGCTCCCATCATACCAGGAGCTTCGCCACCTGATACTAGAGCTAGGCCTGATGATATGCCTTGACGTGCTTGTTCAATTGATGAATAGATCTGATCCAGTGCAGGCTTGACTGCCTGTTCATATTTGCTGGCAACGTCACTGCCTAGTGCTTCTCTTATAGAGTCTAATAGTTCTAGAAGATGCTCAGATTTTAATTGAGCCACATCTTCGTACCAGCCTGTAATTTGGTCCACCATGTCTTTAGTGGCCATAATTACTTCTGCCTTGGTTTGCTCACCTTCTTTTAGATATACAATATAGTTGGCTTGGCCTTCACTTAGGTCATAACGTGTTGTTAATTCTGCTGTTAGTTCTTGCTGATCTGTTTCGCCTAGTTTGATACGGCTGATTGCCGATTCGATCCACTTGGTTGGAACTGAATGCTCACGAGCCTTTTTAACCATTAATGCTAGATTTACACTTTCCATTTTCTTTTTCTTCATTGCACGTAGAGCGGCCATGTCCTTGCCGTCAATTTTGCCTTTTGGTTTTGCAACATCAATCTTTTCTTGATTGCCTGGTAGGTCTTTTGTGCCCTCTGCAATTGCCTCACGCTCTAAAATTTCTGTATTGATACAGTCCAGCATGATTTTGGTCTTTTGATAGTCGGGATTTTCGTTGATGGCATCATAGTTTTCACTAAGTTCAAGCTGACTCAGCTTGGTACGTAACTTGTTACGTGCATCTTCTAATTGCACATCGCTAAACTTTTCTAAGTTTAGTTTGTAGCCATATTGTTTGGCTAAGTTTTCGTTAAGCTGTTTAGCTGTAACTGGTTTTGATAATTCTCTAATCTGCATGGTGGTATCCCTAAGCTATATTGTAAGTATTTATACAAAACTCCACTTAAACATCATGGAAATCTTTTCCTTGTAATGTTCAGTTAGGAATTCTGTGTGTTCAAGTTTATTTAACAAGATCAAATATCTCTCAAATTCTTTGGCAGTCTTGATATTTTTGCGATACACTTGCAAATCGCAATAGTTAGCCCAGTAAAGATTGTCTGCACGTTTGATTTCGTAGAATTTATCTAAATTTACACTGCTGTAGGCCTTGGCTGCCATAAGCGCACAGGTTTTGAGATAAAATTCGTTGACTTGATCGTGGCTGTTTATATTGAACAAACCCCAGTTTTCACGTGAGTTCTTTTTGATATAATATGTTTTGTACACTATAGTGCCATTGGGCTGTATGCTTATGGGCAGTGATTTTTTGAGATCCTCTTCAAAGTGCTGTGCCAGCTCTTTGATCACGCGACCTTGGGGTTTTTTGGTTTTAGATGATTGTTTCATTGCACAGTACTTATCCTGCACAGATGATGCTATTGGAAATCAAGGTCCTTGTTCTTTACCACCATGGGATCTTCCATACCTATTTTGACCACTAGACTTTTGCGTATCATGGCCTGCACTTTAAATTGATCATGCTCACTGAGTCTAGATAGTTTAACAGGCTGGTCCAATTTTTCTAGTATCTGCTGTTCCTCAATGGAAGTATAGATAACGAAATTAGTCAATAGCTCGCTTATTTTCATTTTAGACCAGCGATGGTGAGCCACTTGTACAGCTCATCAGTTTCTTTCAACTTACCACCCGAAATAGGACCGCGATTGCCGGATCCGGGATTACGATTCTTACGTTCATAGCCTTTGTCTTTCACATCATCGATAAAATCATCGCCCTTGTCTCCACCATTGTCGCCACCAATGTCGCTGCCGCCTTGCGCCATAGTGTCTTTGTGTTTCTTTTCAGTTAGGTCAGCTTCCTCAAGCCCAATGTGATCAAGACCTCGACTCAACATGTTGTGTTGTTTGAGATATTCAGGGCTGTACGCACTGGTACCAAACACACCCAGCATGCGAACTAGAGTCGACGGAGCAGTTTTGGCTAGGTTTGCTTCCCATTCACGTGGAGGCAGTTGTTTGATTGCACCGCCGTTGGCTGAACGTGGCACTTGTCCATCTTGCACAGCCTTTAGACGTGCTTGTAACTGTGCCTTTTCCCAAGGCTCTGTAGCCTGTTGCATGAATTGATTGATCTGTTGAACATACTGCTGTGCCAGGGGATCGTTGTCCATGTCCTCTGACTGCTCACCTTGATTGACCATAGCACCCGGTTTGATGGCGGCAGGATCCATTTGCGGCATGGTCAGCTGTCCCGGATGTGCTGAGTCAGGTGTCAGTGTCTTGGCATCAATTTCAGTGCCGTTTGACAGCTTGGCTTTGTCGCCGGTTACACTTTGGACTGTTATTCCGTCTTCACCTAATATGTCTTTAATCTTCATTGTTTTCCCCGAGGCTTAATTCAGCACTTGTTAGTTTATCTATGTATTTACGCAATTTATCAATTTGTCCCCTAGCTCTGAGTAGTTTGAAAGCTAGATTTTCCACGCTTTGTTCGCCGCCTGATTCTAGTCCTGCTTTGCGCAGTCGTTTGAGTGATTCCATAGCTTCTTTGCACTTGGTCAAATCTTTGCTACGCATGGCACTGTTTATCTTGTGAGCATAACTACGAGCTTTGCTTTTTATGTCTTTGGGATCTGTTGTGGGTTCTTTGTGTACAGGTTCGTGTATCCATTGGCCTTTTAGCACACTGTATATACCTTCGCTGTGATGAGGCTGACTAGCTGGTTGCACGTAAAGCTCTACAGGAATATCTTTGATCTCTATGTCGTGAGTTGAATTGTATTGATTCTTTTCAGCTGTAAATGTTTCTTCTGAGTTGACCACTAGATGCAGATCCATATCGCTGAACTTGCTGTAGTTGTATCCTGCTGAACTGCCGCTGAGTGTGACGTCTTTGAGCTTGAGATTAGGGGTATCTAGATAAGATATGAAATGCCGTGCAATCTTCAGTAGCTGATGTTGTATTTCAGGGCGCATGACTTTGTCATCCCATATGACGGGGTTGAGATCATGATGATGAGGATTTGGATCGATGAATTCTAATGCGTTCATTCTGTATTTAACAGAATTACAAGCCTAAGAACTTTAATATGTGTGGGAAGTTGATAGCGTTGATCCAGCCAGTGCCAGCGGCAAAGGCCAACGCTGACATGGCGTACATGGTCCACTTGCTTTTGACTTTTTCCAACTCGTTAATTTTACCAGCTAGTTCATTGTGTTGGGCTGTTTGCAATTCATTTAGATGATTGGCGTGATCGTAATATTTTTCAGCATTGGTGCGATACTCGTTAGTCATAACATTTAACTGTGCTAGAACTGTATCACGAGTTTGATCCAAACAGTCGTGCATGTCTCTGACATCCGATTTGAGATCAACCAGTTTTTCGTTTATGTTTTCTACTTTGGTTTCTAGTACGCTTACACGCTCGGGTATTGCGGCTAGTTGTGCAACTGCTTCTTTTGTGGCCATGTTAAGGCATCTCCAATGTGATAAGTCAGGGACTCGCTCCGAGTCATGTGCCTAATGTATGATTGAATGCCTAAGTGTTTACGTGTACTGAATTTGCCTACAATGTTATTTAGCGAAGAATGCAATATTCTTACCCGGATCTTCAGTGTTGAACACTGCGTATCGTTGTTCCATACGTTCATCTAGACCTGCTATATAGGGCACCAGTGTAAAATCTTCTATCAGTGCGCCAACGGGGTCTCCATTGGATTCATACACATGCTCACGGTCTGTGCTAAAATCAAATCGCCACACACGTATGATTTTATCAGTGTCAAAGCCAATCAGTTTGCCAGCAACTTCAGATGCAATAGGGCCACTGCTGTAAAGTATATTGGATCTTATGCCCAAAGTTTGTATAACAGTTTGAAAGTTTTGTTCTTTCCAACGCAGTGATTCTTTACCGGGTTCGGTCCTGTGTTGTCCTGTGTGAGTAATATCCACTAGAGTGTATAGTTTGTATTCCATGCAGTATTTAAGCCAACAAAAAAGGACTCCGAAGAGTCCTGATTTGCTTCCCATCCCTGAGAATAAACTTAATTTACAAATTAAGCGAATGTACCTAAAGCACCACCAACAAAGAAGTTAGGGTTAGCGGCAGTACCACTTGCTGTAATTGTAACTGTAGTTGCTGTACCAGCGGCACCAGCACCATGACCAGCGGCTGTACGTCCGTCAATGGTAGCTTTGATTGTGGCTTCCAATTGACCGTAACCTGTACCAGCAACGTTGCTTGAAGTTTCTGCGTCATCTACTGTGTCGCCAGCAACAAGTGCTAAGAATGATGTTGCGTCAGGTTGACCAACAAAATAGATTTCAGCGTTGGTTTGCATAGCGCGAACCACTTGACCAAACAAGCTGTTGGCATCAGCATATGATGTTGAGCTTGTTGTTCCGTCTTGATAACGTAGGTCATTCAATGAACCGCTTGATAGTACAACTTTGAGCAAACGTAGTGGGCGTGTACCGAATGCACTAAAGGCTGCGCCTGTTGCGTATGTGTCTTGCTTTGACATTGCGCCGTAGTTGGCGGCGACTGTTGTGTTTAATAATGATGGCATAATATTCTCCTAATCTTACCATACTGCTCGAACTCTTCGAGCGACCTTCCTAAAAGGCCTTTGTATAATTATTTAGTAGTTTGAATAAAAATTGGCTAGATATGCTCAATTTCAAGCTGGTATTTTATACCTGTGTGTCTTTGCCTTCTTGGATGCGCTTGATACCACGTTTGAACTTGGTTGCATCGTTGGATTTGATTGAATTTATGAATCTGCGTTCTAGTTCAGCGGCAGTTTCCACATCGTAGTGTTCGCGTATCATACTGAGAAGGTTAACTGCGCTGGCAATGATGTTGGATCCGCGGCTTTCTATCACTAGATCAGTATCGCGGCTAATGCCTATATCGCTAAGTTCTTGTAGAATACTACGGGTGCTTTTACGCATGTTCTTTCTCGTTGTGTGTTATTTATTGAATTATACAGTCTACTTTTAATTATATCAAATGGGTTGAAAATTATCATGGTTTATACTGATGTGCTAAATACATGGTAGGACACAATTCTACATACACTAACAGAGGATATCACAAAATGAAAACTTTATCAAGCAAAATGCTAGCTCTTATGGAAAGACTAGGCGAAATGTTCCCTAAGGCAGGTTACCAAAGCCGTTTGGAACAATATATCAACAGCAAGCGTCCAACAAATGCATCTGATGTAGAATACTGGACACGCCAGTATGAGGCTGAAGGACAATACTGGAGCCGTGGATTATGAAAACTATTCTGAGCACAGTATGGCATGTATTAGTATCAGTAGGTGAAGCACGTCATGCGGCTTGGCTTGCTCGTCAAGGTCGTGTTGCAGAAGCCAAAGCTGTATACGGAGCATAATATGGCAGAAGCCATTGCACGATTTGAAGCCAAGTACGGTGAGAAGTGTGCGGCATGGGCGATTGCGGCCATAGTCACATACTTGTTTATAGCAAGATAACCATTACACTATGTTTTTTCACAAAAGGCATATATACTAACTGTAACAGCAAACGTTGTTACAAACACACAAACATTACACACAGGAGATTTAAAATGTTTAATCAAGCAATCGACGCCATTCAAAGTGGCAAGAAAACAATCGTCAATACATTCGTATCTGACAAAGAAGTGCAGTCAAAATTAGTCACACTGATCGAAGCACAAACTAAGTTTTATCAAGGCTGGGTTGATACCACCTTGGACCTAGCACAAACACTAGTGGCCAATGCCAAAAACACAGTTCGCAAAGGAGCAAAATAATGTCTGATTTTACTCCAAAACTACCAGAAGTCAAGTTCAGCAAAAACGGCTACGAGATCCGTACAGATGTGTTGGCCATGGCCAAAGACGCTGTTATGGATGAATATCATATGAAGTTCAAGGGCTGGGAAATGTCAGTTGCTCGTGATGAGAAAACTGGACAAGTTGTCAGCACAGTGGCAATGCCAGAGTTTCCAGGTATGGACAAGATCATGGAAGCCGCTGAAAAGTTCTATGGGTTCGTAAATACGGGCACAAAGAAGTAAAGCATAGCTTTGTTTGCAGAAGTGCAATATAATACTACTAGGCCCTACGGGGCCTTTTTATTTGACTCTTTATTCTATTGATTCTTTATCAAAGTAGTCAGGATGCTTCTTGCCCCAGTTGCGCATGATAACCGCGGCACGGGCATTAGCTTCGTTTTCCTGTGGCGATCCAGTAGCACCAGCACCATCATCTTCTAGTTCACTTTTTAGATCTTGTGAATAGTGTACCAGCTCATGTGCTAAGGTACGGCATACATCGTTGATATGACGATGCTTTACAGTGATAGTAATGTGTTCCGCTCCAGGCCTATACCCACCAAAGCTCTTGTTCTCAACACTTTGCTTCGAGTCAAACACAAAGTCAAACTGTGGCAAGCTCTTGAGCTCCAAGTCTTCGGCAGCAAATCGTACAAAGTCATGCAGGATAGCAAATGTTGCTTTCTTGTTCAAGCCTTCGGTGAGTATTTCTTTGACCAGCATTTATTAACTCATAGCCTCTTGACAGATCAAGTGCGCACCAACAACTGATGTAGTGCCACTAATTGTAGTAATTGCAACTGTTAATTGATCAATTTGATTTCCTCTAATACTGTTATACAAGGGGAAGAAGTAGCTGAAGTCAATATCCTGCAATCCTGAACCACTAGCAAGTGTAAACGCAAACACAACTTCGCCGCCAGCTACAGCAGTAGCACTAAAGTCACGTTCAGCGAAACTGTTGGTCGATCCTGAGCTGGCCATTGGTACAAAGTTTGCACCAGTTAGTGTGCTGTTATTAGTGATACTACCTGCAATAACTTCAACCACGCAACGTGTATCTGATGACACCATCAAACGACGTGGTAGTAATTGTCCACGATTAATTAGTCCAATACAGTAGCCTGCTACAAATGTAGCATTGCCTGCACTGTTGGCTGTCAATGGTTGGTTGATGGTAACTACACTACCATTAATGGCACTAACAATACTGCCCGGACTAATACCAGTGCCAGTTACACTCATACCAACTGTGGCTCCAGATATAGTACCAACTGTAAATGTATATCCACCAGTTACACCTCCACTCATTGCGCTTGCGGCTGGAGGAGTACCAACGCTAGGCGTTGATGTCAATGCGCCACCTGTTACAGGATCAGCAACGATCAATGTTGTTGGGCTGGTAGCAATCACACGAGCAACAATACCGTTTTTATCTAATGCTGTTCCGCCTTGTCCTGGGAAGAATATCATGCGTCCATTAAACTGTCCGCTGGTAAATGTGGCCGCTGGGAATGTTATAGTTACACTATATCCAGTAATGGTTGTTGACGCAGTAGTTTGACTGATACTTACTGACCAAGTTGACCCACTACCACCAGTTATATATGTGCCAAATGCAACACCAAAACCAGTTAGCTGTTGTCCAGCTTGGATTGTTCCCGAATTGGTAGCCGTGACTGTTAGTGTAGTTCCTGAAATGCTGGCTGTAAGGTTACAACTCACTGCCGCCCCGATTGATGTAATTGTCGCACCAGTTGATGACGCATAAACTGTGCCGTATTCCTGCGTACCAAACTGGCGTCCACGGATTGTCAACAATGGAAAACGTGTTGTGGATGGACTTACTGAACGAGTTTGTACAGTATTTGGCAAACCATATGAGTATGTAAAACCACGCTGTTCGTCTCGTCCACCTTCAACGATAACCGACACACCATAGTGATACATGTCGCTGGGATTAGGTACCACTGCATTTATGTTACGGATTTCATAGCGCACTGGCAAGTTACCTGTACGTGCCCAAGGCTGAGTTTGTGGTCCAGTTGCGTTGACTGTGTTGTTGTAGTTGGCCCAGCCAATTTGATGTGCAATCACCGGTTCACCGTTGATCCAGAAACCAAAACGTGTTGCACCAGCTCCGTACCATGCATATTCAATCCAGAACATCTGTATACGTGTGAAATCTAATTGACGAATATTATTAAGATCGCCGTTCCAGCTGTCTAATCCCCAACGTGTTTCCTGTATTGTGCCACCTGCGTCACTGCGCACCACCACATACATGCCGTATGGATTAGTTTGTGTGGCAACACCTTGTTCAAAAAATACACCGTTTGAGTCATCAAAGAACCCCACACGTTGAACTTGCGACGCAGTGGCTACACCAAATTGACAACCTGTGGCCATGAACATGGTCTTACCTGGTTGATATCTGTGATATGGACGACTTTGACGCAATGCAATATCGCCTGCCGCATTGGTAACACGCATACGCACACCACCCGATCCGGGAACAGAGGCAACTGAACCACTGCCTTGTGTTACAATTTCCCAACGTAGGGGTTGTGTTCCGTATTCAAAGTCAGCTTCATAAACGTTTTGATGAACTGATACTTTTAAGCGTCCAAGTACGTCTCGTACTCGCTGTGGCATCGCCGAACTTTCGTGATAGCCTGTTTGTGCATTTAATGACATAGTTTCTCCTTGCTAGTATTTAATGACATGCGCTAGTACGCCACAATATTTGTTTGTCCAGTTATTTATCGTTAAATACTGGACTATGATAAACAAAGAACCCTTCGAGAAGCTGGTAGCAGAACTTAAAGAGTCAGGCAAATATCGTGTGTTTAACGATATTGTGCGTGAAACAGGCAAATTTCCCAGTGCTATTTGGTACGGACCCTATAATATCAAGAACATAACCAATTGGTGTTCAAACGACTATTTGGGCATGGGTCAGAACAAAGTGGTGCTAGAAGCCATGCACACTGCATTGGATCATACAGGCAGTGGGTCAGGTGGTACACGCAACATTGGTGGCACCAGTCACTATCATGTGGCTTTGGAACACGAAATTGCCACACTACACAAGAAAGAAAAAGCTGTGCTGTTCAGTTCAGCCTATGTGGCCAACGAATGGACCTTGATTGCCCTGGCCAAGATCATTCCCAATATTGAATATGTCAGCGATGCCAACAATCACAACTCAATCATTGTGGGTATACAACACAGTCGTGCTAAAAAAGTTGTGTTCAAACACAACGACTTGGAAGATCTAGAACAAAAACTCAAGATCAGTTTTGCACAGGGCAATACGCCTTGTGTGGTATTTGAATCAGTATACTCAATGGATGGTGATGTGGGGCATATCAAAGAGATATGCAAACTGGCAGAAAAATACAAAGCTATTACCTACATTGACGAAGTACACGCTGTGGGCCTATACGGAGCAACAGGAGGTGGCAAAGTAGAAGAACTAGCTCTTGAACACAAGATTGACATAGTCAACGGAACCTTGGGAAAGGCCTTTGGAGTTCAAGGCGGTTATATTGCCTGCGATCGGATTGTAGCAGATGCTATCCGTAGTGTGGCCGCTGGTTTTATCTTTACAACATCAATGAGTCCAGTGACCTGTAGTGGCGCAATGGCAGCTATCAAATGGCTGAAGGATCACCCCGAAATCCGCGAACGGCATCAGGAACGTGCTCGCAAACTCAAGCATAGATTAACTGTGGCTGGTATACCTGTTATGACCTGTAGTACCAGTCATATCGTGCCTGTTCTAGTGGGTGATGCCAAACGAGCCAAAGCCATGAGCGATGCATTGCTAGCTGACTACAGTATCTATGTACAGGCCATCAATTATCCCACAGTAGATGTGGGAACGGAGCGGTTACGTTTTGCACCTACTCCGTTTCACGATGATGGAATGATTGAAGACCTAGTCTCGGCCCTAGTTGATGTTTTTAAACGTACATACTGATTAGATTCGTAATACCAAAGAACAGGGCGGCTTTGACTTGATCAGCTTGGGCTTGTTCTTGTAGCTGTTGAGTAGCAATCATATCTTGTAAAACTTCAGTAGCTTCTTCTTTGCTCATTTGTCCACTAGCAACTGCATCACTTATTTGTAACGCATACTGAGCACGTTCAGCCGCCCATTGATCACCACTTGATGCTACTGCTATTAGTTGGTCGCTCATTAAAATCTCCCCTGTACCGTCTTGGCAATGACGTCAGCTTGCTGTATTAGTACTTTTTTCTTCATGTCACAGTAAATTGCACTAACTGCGCCTTTGTCTACTCTTTCTTGAAACTCTCTAATTGTTGTCAGCATAACCTGATCTAATTTAGCCATGTCTCGAGTATTCTTAGTAGTGGCATAGATATCATACCATTCTACTTTCATAAACAATGAATGCAGTTGTGTCTTCAAGTCTCCTGTGCAATCAATATGACGTGTCATTTGTTGCATGTCTGTGACTACTTGACTTTGATTGGCATCCCAGCCGCTGGGTATTTGATCTTTGATACTGCTGATCACACTGCATCCGGTAAGACTAACAAATACAACGGCAAGTAACAGTTTTTTCATTTTAATCGTTGGCCACTTTCTTTAGTTCACGCTTGATAATATTGATCAGTTCTTTGGCTCCGCCATCTCCCCATTCAATACTTTTAACAATGGCATGTACACCTTCTTTTTCAATCTGATCCAATATGTCTTTGGCCAGATGCGGAGTAAGATGCTTGAGTCCTTCTGGCTCACCTTCTGCTTCATATATGCGTTGTCTGGCTGTGACCAACAGTTCTTCCAAACTTTCACAATGCCAGCGGCGCAAGGCTAGTGCTTTGGGAGTAGGTTTACCACTTGGGGTTTTCATTGGACCTTTGTTACCGCCCATTCTAGCACAAAAGCTCTTGCGACGTTTGGCTGCCTTGCTACCTGCCTTCAACTTGCTGGGCTTGGTAGTGACTGCGGTCTTGAGTTTTGAACCTGGATGTTCACGACGATAGCTGTTAACTGCTTTTTGACTCAGTCCGTTGGTATGATCATGATGATTGACCTTGTTCCAATCTTCCGCTACATCTTTATCTTTTTCCTTGGCTTCACGCTTCTTGCGGAATATTTCACGGAAGTAATCATCATCCTCTTCTTTGCTAAAAGGATAGGGATTGTTTTTTGCTCTAGAAGGTTTGTGTGGCGCATCTCCAGCACGGTCATAATCTTTACCGGGCAAGTCGTAAGGACCGCCTTCCGCTACACCTTGCGCCATACTCTTGTATTTTTGAATTGATTTTTTAAATAAATTATACCAATCGGCCATTATTTGGATGAGATATTCACGACGGCTAAATGTAGGATTACCAATGTTTTTCCAATCACTGGCAATTTGAGATCCTAAGTTATAAAGTTCATATGCTAACTGATGCGAATCATTCATATTATAAATTTCAGGCATAGGTTTGTCTGACAGCTCTGAGAATAATTCAAAATAGTCTCGCTCTTTGTTGTAGAGAGCATATTTTTCTATCAATTCTCTCTGTTCTCTCTTTCTAGGACCCATTGCTGTGGGAATTTCACCAGTAAGCGTTGACGTAGAAAGCTCAGAGCCTTCCGCCACACCTTCATTTGGTACACATTTACGCACCTGTCCGCCATTCTTGCCCTTCTTGGTGCCTTCGGCGTGTTTGCCCGGCCAGCATCGGGTGTAGCCATTGGCATCTTTTTGGCCCTTCTTGATTTCATTGAGCGTGCCGTGAGTTTGACACATGCCGCAATCTGGGCATACTGCTTCCATAGTGATGTCTTCATTGTGTTTTTTCTTGCCGGCACAATGAGCTTTCTGACTGAAACCTTTAGGATGGCTACAGTTTATAGAGCTCTTGTATTTCTGACTCCATTTTTCCTGGAGTGGTTTTTGTCCTGCTTCAGCAATCAGATCATCTTGCCATAGATCGGCAAGATTGTCTTTGAGCATTTTAAATAACTTATCTTCTAGTACTGTCGTTTTCATAAGGTAATCCTTCAAGTCCGCATCCAAATCTTATGATTCCCTGCCACGTGTCTTTACACAGGGCTATAAGGATTTCTTGGACGATCTGTACCATCATCTTCGGGGTATACAGGATATTTATCCGGATCAGTCGGCGGAAGCACTGGCTCCGCATTTAGCACGTTTAGCATTGGTAAGGGCTCCATAGTCTACAGGCCATTCTTTGCCTGGGTCTAGTTCTCTAGCGTTTTTAGGAAATTTAAAGTCAATTCCTGCTGTTTTTTCAATCTGTACAATTGGCAAGCGGAAACGGGTTAGATCATTACCCAAGTTAGGATATGGTGCAACGTGTGGAAATGCCCAACCTGCAATTTCCCCTGTAGCTTGATTGATAACGATCTTGTAGAAACCGTGAGGTACAACTACACCGTTACCGATCTTCTTGTCAGTAGCATCATAAATGCCGCCTGCGATAATTGTGTAAGTTTGATTACGCTGTACTGCCCAACCACGTACTGATGTTTCCAACAGTTTCCAAATACCGCGATTTAAGCTACCAGCTTGTGGGCTCATATTGGTCATTAGGAACGATTCGAACTCTACTTGTGGATCCCATGATAGGTCGCCATCTGGAGCCATGTGTCCTTTGTCGTAGCCTGTGGCCGCATAGTCATCCGGACGAGCGCCGCCTTGGATACTTTGATCTGCGGCAAACGCATTAGTACGGGCAACGCAACCTAGTGCATTAGGAGGAGTCAGTGTATAAGCAACATAGTTTGGTAGTTTAGCCTGTGCGTCATATGCAACTAGATAAGCCTGACGGCAAATAGGTTGTAGTTGACGTGCTGTTTGTGCAAAGCCGTATGGTTGATGAACAGCGCAGGCTTGTACTGGATTTGGAGCACGTTGCTCCCAGGCGTGTGCTAGACTTGTGGCCGCTAGCAGTAGCGCAAATAAAAACTTTTTCATAATAAACCTTTAGTTAAGTGTGTATATTTATCAGGCTAACTCTCTAATAGTAAAAGCAAACCATACGTCCAGTTTAGTAGCGTTATCTACTCGTCGCATACAAAGTGTCAGCATGTTTCTACTATTGCCTCCGTATAGACTTACGGGACCTTCGTCGCCGCTGGTATTTTTACCAATGATAATACCACTATGTCTCATGTATGTGCCTGTCGGAACAGTAAAGGTATTGCCTTGATTAGAGGAGTATTGATCTTGATACACTCGATATTGACTGTGTACACCAAATATAGTCCAGGAGGGTATGGCCGCGCCTGCAATAGTTAGTGGGCCTTCATACCACTCATACACAATGGTGCTTTGATTGGCATTGTTGTTGCCAATTTCGTATTCTAAAATTTTGATTACATCTGCGGCATCGGCACTGCCATTCTGAAAACTCACTACAGGACGCATGGTGTTGTCCATGGTCCATCCACGAGTGGCATTGGCCGCGTGATTGTTAAAACTGTATTTGTCACCAGCATCTTCCGTTGTAACAACAGTAATAATATTACCAATCGTTGCTGTTACGTTGCCAGTGATGGGTAAAGGGTTACCTACATCGTTAGCTACTTCCATGTTGTTGTTAAAAAGATATGTCATTAGATTATTCTCCATCCTGATCTATATATTAGATGCAAGGCTCCATTGTTAATTGATAGTGTGGCACCGCCAGCATCATTGTCTATAGTTCCCACAATGCTGATTGGATAAGTGGTACACGCACCGCTTTCGTCTTTGATTACCAGTTCATATCCATCGCCAGGCGTGGGTAGTGTAATAGCAACTGCGCCTGCTCGGTTAACACCAATATAGTAATCGCTGGTAGTGGCTAGATAAGTAGCAGTGGTAACTAGTCTAGTTGATTTTATAGTAAGATTAGGTTTGTTTTTAATATAATCAAGTGCTGAAGTTGTTGCCTGTGTCCAATCGCTTTGTATTTGTGCGGCTGGAATAGTAGGCTTATTAGTTAAATCAGTATAACTACCACTAGTTGCTACTGTGGCCAATACTGGTTTGTTAAGTATGAAAGATACAAGACTTGAATTAGTTTCAGTCCAGTTGGCCTGTAGTTGTGTTCTTGGTCCAGGAATCAAATCATAATGCGATCCATTATGGATTAGCAAGTCACCGTCTTGCATAACTATCGGGCCGTTGCCAAAATTACGAGTTCCGGAGCCTGATACGGTCCATTCCCAGCCTGCCAATCCTGTTGCATCTGATATAGCAGGAGTGTTAGTTGTTACGTTATATAGACCTTTATAGGTAACTCCACTAAAACCTATAATAGTACCGCCAGGAGTTGTAGTATCTAACTGTATACGAAATACATTATTGACACTATCATACCAAATGCGGTTAAGCTCACCGATCCTAGTGTCCGGATTGTTGTAGTTCTGTAAGCTGGTGAATAGTTTTTGTGCGAAAGCCATCGAAATACCCTAGTTAGAGTATTTATCGGCTTTGATTAGTGCTCACTGCGAGTGAGTTTTTGAATTACTTCGCTGTCCTTGCCCTGTCCGGCTTTGGCCAGTTCGATATGCTGTTGCAATGGTGGTACCATTATAGGGTTTAGGTCTTTTTGTTCTGCGTCGACACTATCGTTGCTGGATTTACTATCCATTGCATCGATCATATCTGCTAACCCTCTTAGGAATTCTGCGGCTCTCATACAATATTTAGCTTAGAAGCTATTGTTGAACCAGCCTATCTTACGGCCCTCTGCGATGCGTCGATCGTGTTCTTCTACACTACCGGGCCAACGCCAAGCCCATATGGCCACACACAGCATAAAGATACCTGTATAGATCACGCCCTTAACGGGAACAGTAAAGCTCATGATGATCAAGCTAGAGCTCATCATGGCCAGCATGAAGAACTTCATCTTGGTAGGGAACACACGCTTGGTATTCCAGTTGGTAAGGAACGGGCCGAAGATCTTATGATTGTATAGCCAACGATGCATACGTTCGTTGCCCTTGGCAAAACAGTAGGCCGCGGCCACCACAAAGCAACTGTAGGGTATGCCGGGCGTGACCAGCCCAACATACGCCATGCCTAGACTTAAAAAGCCTAGGACTGTCCATAAGAACTTCTTTACCGGATGAATTGTAGCCATTCTTCGTACCTTAAGTTAAATGCTTCTTTCTTACGCTTATTTACTAGTTCGTAGAAGTCTGGCTTGTAAGGTTTGAATTTGGGCTTCCATCCTTTGGTAGTATCACTCTTGTGACTGTTACATGGTGCACAGGCTGTTACACAGTTTTCCCAAGTGGTCTTGCCGCCTTTGCTGACCGGTAGCACATGATCCAGAGTGGCCACTTTGCGTTCAACAGGTTTCAAACAGTAGGCACAAGTGGCATTGTCACGTAGATAGATATTGGCACGACTGAATCGAACTGTGACTTTTGGCTTCATGTATTCACGAAGCATCATAACACTGGGTACAGGCGTTTCCCACGTGGCTGAATGTACAATCCAATCGTCATGCCACATCAACACATCGGCCTTGTCTAGAACCATGTATTTGATAGCGTCTTCCCAAATTAGTGTGCTTAATGGCATGTAACTTACGGGCAAGCCATCAGCATTAAGTAGCAGAGTATCTGCCATAATAAACCTCTTTTGATTGTGTTACAGACCCAACCTATGAAGTATACATTATACGCTCATAATGTACTTATGTCAACAATGATTACGCTAACGTGTTATGAGCAAATTCTTGTGCAGAACGATCCAAAGCTGTACACCATTGATCTTTGCCGTCATTTTCGAATATTAGATCCATGTCGGCTGTGGCCGTACACCAACTGGTGGCATGATTCCAAGGTGCGATACCCTTCAACTCGCCCAACAACTGACCTGCACCCCAACCACACATGCCCAAGAACAAGCGCCATTTGATTGGTACATCTCCCATGGCCATTCTGGGCAGTATATCTTCTGCTGAGCTTACTGAATATCGATCAGTGATCTTCATGGTGTTCTTGCTGAACCATTCGCTGGTGTGCAAGAAGCTGAGACTTTGACTGTTGACTGGACCACCCACATACAAGTGTCCAGGTTGATTGATAGTGAAACCCAACTGTGCGCCAAACTGTTTAATAGTGAGTTCACTGCGTCTGCCCAGCACAAGTCCCACACTGCCTTGTCCATGATGCTCTGTGATCATGATAACACTCTTGTGCCAGAAGCTGGTTTTCACAGCCGGTGGTGCGATTAATAAATTACCTATTAGTTCCATGAGATATTTACTTGCAGATCAAACTGTGGTCACTGTTCCTGGTTTGAATCCTTCCCAGTGCATCTGAGCCTTGATCAATCCTTTGAGTTGGTCATCGGATAGATCCGAAACTCTAGTATCAATGGTTGCACCTGCTCCTGCGGCAAGGTCTCGAGCATACTTGGATCCGCGTCCTTGTTTCTTGACAGCAACAGCCCATTGCTGAGCTCCTTTGTCAATGGTCAAATTGTTGTACATGGGCCTGCGCCACAGTGCCATCTGCATTTTAATACCGTGATCCAGAGTTGGCATGATGGCAACAGGTTCTGCATCGGCAGCTTTGGCCGATCCTATTGATCCGTGGCTCTTGGCAAATGCGCCGTACATGACATTACCCGGGTTGTTTGCTCTCCAAGATATTGTACCGCCACTGCGTTTTTGATTGCCTATCACAATAGATCCGTCTTTGTCAACACGAGCCGATGTTGCACCTGCTGTGCTTGAGTCTGTGTCTGAACTAGTGTCACTTGTTTTGCTGTTACCAGATGGACCAAGCAATGAACCGACAGATCCTCCACCAGTTACATCTCCAAGACTCTTGCTCAGAAATTCGTCCCATGAGCTTTCACGTACCAGTTCTGTTATTTTCATATTGTTAAGCCACGGTGGTTGGATCTACTGGACGGCCGGCAACATGAACTTCCCAGTGTAGATGCGGTCCTGTTGATTTACCAGTACTGCCTGATAAACCAACCACATCTCCTTGATTGACCTTTTGTCCGTTGGATACATTGATCTTAGACAAATGTAAGAGCCAGTGTTCGTTGTTTCCGCTTGAGATAACCACATGATTGCCATTCATTCTGTCTGATCCTGTTTTTTTAATAACGCCGTCTTCGGGCGATTTAACAGGAGTGCCGGTTGGTACCGGAAAGTCTGTTCCATTATGAGATTGGCCATGCCTAGGGCCAAAAGGACTGCCTGCCTTAGCATCAACTGGTCGGATCATCTTACCTGTCTTGTAACCGATGTATGGTTTACTGATGTCTGTTTTATCAGATGATTTACTCAGTAAGGAACCGACAGATCCGCCACCGGTAACATCACCGAGACTTTTGCTTAGGAATTCATCCCACGAACTTTCTTGAACCAGTTCCGTAACTTTCATCCTAACTCCAGTCAGGCAAAGGTCCGCCGTACTTCTTGCCTTTGATACGATGGCCGCCTACTTTGATTCGGCTTTTGGGACTCTTGCCCAGCTTGTGACTCTTCTCACCATCACGAGCACGTAGACCTTGACTCTTGCATGATGCTAGATTACTGGCACCCAGTTCGCTGTCAGGTTTTGAACTTTGACATAGCTGTTTGCTGGCCTTGCCATGCTCATCTAACTGGACTTCATGCAGTTCACCGCAATGCTCGCATACAGGCATAGACTTCTTGTGCTTTTCCTTGCGAGGAATAGTTTTACTCTTGTCTTTGTGTGCGCCAGAACCACTGCCCTTGGCATTCTTAGCCACGAAATTGCGTGGCTTACTAGGAGCAATTTTGTCTGTTTTAGATTCGTTTAATAGTTCGGATATTCGCATAGTAATGTATTTATTGTTTCTATTGTGCTAGAAACTCAAATACATTTAGCCACTTGCGTTTGCCTATTGTTTCTTTTAAATGTGTTAGATCTGCTTTGGTTCTGTGTCTAAAACGTGTTTTTTCTGCTTCAGGCACAGGAACGAACTCTAGCTCTACACCCTCTTGTTCGGCTATCTCTTCGGCTATATCTAAAAAACTGTGTGCCAGTCCTGCGCCACAATTCCAAATACCTGATCCGTTGACTGTTTTAATAAAGTCTATGTGCAAGCGACAAACATCGCCAACCCAAGTCCAATCACGTTTGATATGTTCTGCTGTTTCCCATACAGTGATTTTGCCTTCCTTACGTGCTTGATCGCGCCACTTGACTATAGCATTGGCACGTTTGCCACGTAGGTGCATCCATTTGCCGTATACATTGAAGTAACGAAACCCTTGTACATATATCTTTACATCTTGTTGGAACACCCAACGATCAAATAGGAACTTGCTCCATGCATAAGGTGTTTGTGGATTGCACGGCGCCAGTTCACTAAAGTCTTTGGTATCACCATAAACTGAACTAGAACTGGCATACTGTAGGTTAACACCGTGCAGATTGCAATCGTGAAACAGTCGTTGACTAAACTCCAAGTTCTGTTTGAGTATTTGCTCTACATCTGTGTAGGTCATATCGGCAATGGCGCCTAAGTGTATGACCCAATCATATGAACTTACATCTGGAAAAACATTAGGATCATACTCGTAGCCGTCAACATGCCAGCCGTCCTCTTGATGGAGCCAGGCCAGCATGTTGCGTCCAATAAAGCCTTCGTGGCCAGTTACTAATATCTTCATGAAGATATTTACTCGGGCTGTACTAGGATCTCTTTATTTTCTAAGCCATTGACCATCATCTTAAATGCTTGCATGGCTCCATCCAAAGTTACAACCTTGTCTCCGTTGACATAGGCTCTAGATTTTTGGAACTTGGGCTCATAACCGTTTTGATTGCAAACATCGCTAAAAGTCCTACGGAATGTGTCGTTGTCATACTTGCCAGCATGCCAAATATCAACATAGTATCCTTCATTACGATAAGGCACAATGCCCACGTTAACACCCAGACCGGCTACGTTATTCTTGCTGACATAACGTCCGGTTTGATTGGTAAACATACCCGGATTGTCATTAAACACCTGTGCCAAATGATCAAAATGTCCTTGTGTTTCACCTTCAGTTGTGTTAGATGCACGTCGAACAACTTTCTTGTCTGCCATCTGACTGGGTCTAATCAAAGGTATAAACTCACAATGCGGACTGTCTTTGAGTTCAAAAATAACCACATTGACTAAAGTGATACGCAGTGGCGTATTTTCATTTAGCCATTTGACGAATCCCTTGATGTGTTCATCGGCATCTTCACAAATCAATACACCATCATCACACTTCTTGTCGTACATATAATATGTAATCTTACTGGCATGTACAGCATCTAACCAACCGCTGGCATCTTGGCTTTCGATCACAAGGAATATTTCCTGATCTCTATCGCGTACCACAAGGTCAACACGTTTTGAATGTGTAGTATGTTCTTCTGGTGTTATATTATAGCCGTCCTCATAACTAAGATCCAATGCAGTCAGCAATCGTCTAGAAGTTTCCTGATCGCTAGCGATAAATTTGGTAAATGGTACTTCACCGCCAAAAGCGTCCTTGATGTTTGAGCGTTTCATGCTGTCTTTCATAATTGATGATGTGCTTATTATAGTACCAAAAATGAACAATGTCAAGGACCAGATAGCCAAAATGCTCTTGACTTTGTTTCAAAATGACTGTATAATATACGTATTAGGCAATCATAGAAAGGCACGCAATGGAAGCATACAAGGAAACAACTGATTGGGGTGATACCAAATGCCCAAATCATACCTACTTGCTGGACAGCAACAACCTTATCGCTTATATCAAGCAGGGCGAACTAGAGCCTTACTTTTTCAAACAGCCAATCAAAGGCTTTGACAAGCGAGGACGCAAGTTTGAAAAGGTAGAACCCAATCCGTTCAACAATTGGGCCAAATTGCTAAAAGCACACATTGATGTGGCTGAGCCATTGCTGTTTATCAAGAAGGTGCAGGGTTCAAAACCCAACACTTGGTACGAAGTGAACACAGATGAAAACACCTGTACTTGCCCTGGTTACACATTTCGCGGTACTTGTAAACATGTAAAGGAACTAGCATGCGAGGCTTAATTACTAATGATTGGGATAGAGACAATCTCAACTTTCTGCTCAATGTCAAAGGCGATGACTTCCAGGCTTTTTGGGCGCAGGCAGATGCGGACGACAGAGCCTATGCACAAGAGCTGATGGATGCTTACTCAGCAGAGCTACAGCTCAAAGCACATGAACTGGCTATCGAAGCTGAAATGAGTTTGGAATATGCAGAAGCCAATCAAATATTAGAACAGTTTAGACTAAAATGAAAATATTTACACTACGCACTCAATTGACCAATCCGTTTGACACTTGGGACAAATTCAAATCGTTGGGCTGTATCAGCGGCAAGTTGACCAAACACAAGGCTTGGGAACTAGAACACTGTTACTACAGTCTTGCGCTGTTTGACATGGACGTCACTGTCAGTTCGCAAGAAGATCATGCGGGATTTGAACTCAGTATAGGTTTGCTAGGATATGGAATCAGTTTCCGTATCTATGATACTAGACATTGGAACTACACTACTGATCAGTGGGAAGAAAGAGACTTCAGTGAGTACTTTAAAACTAACGCCTAGCAAATGGCGTAAGATCAAAGAACAGCTTCACGAAGAACATCCAAAAAGTGTCTTTATGTTGCGCAACAGGATGAAACAGATCTTGGGCTTTACTGTACGCGAACACAGTGGATATAGACTCAAGACTCCGAAAGAATTGAAGGAGTATGAAATGAGTGACACCTTGCGGTATGAAACTCAAAAGGATGCTGACTTTCATAGATCATATGTTAACGAGTATGCCATTTGCCTTGACTTTTACAGTGAGCGCAAGTATACTATGTTTCTATTGAAGTTTTCAGAGACGATAAATGGACAATGAATTAGAACAACTACGTGCAGAAAATGCTAGGCTCACCGAAGAGCTTAAACGACTATATGGCGTTGATCGTCCTTTTATCTGCGGCAAAGCTGGTAAACAACAGGACGACGGCATGTATGAATATGTATTGGTCTGTCCTGCATATGGTGCAGATGGGTTTGCACTGTATAAGAAACACAAAGATTATTCCGCACCCGGATATTAAGGAGAAGCAAATGACATTAACAGAACTAGAACATATATTCCGTTTTCAAACCACAGCCACAGACAGTTACACACCCAAAGACACACTAGACTATATGTTGATCAATGGACAAAATCGTGTAGCAGGTGTAGCCAATGCTGACACATTGGACAAGACCCTAGAGGCACTGAACAAAGACGGATACGTGTTTGATGCTTATCGTGATCGCACTCCAGTATTCATTGTGCCTGAAGTCATAGTGCCCATGTGATATGAAAAATGTAGAAGTAGGAATGTTTCGATTACCAGGACTGGTATTTGAAAAAGGCGAGCTAACACCTGAATTGATACAAGACATGCAACACTGGGCAGAAGCAGAAGGCGTTGGTATGAGCATGACTGAGAATCTTTGGAGCTTCAAGAAAGAAGCACACAGAGAATGGTTTGTACTTCGCTGGAGTGATCACTTGCACAAGCCGGGGTCACTAGATGATTAAAGGACTAATGGCCGGCCCTGGCCTAAATGTAAACGGTGGCAATACCAGCGTACCCTATGTTAACCAAAACATCAGCAACCCCATGCAAGGCATGTTGCGTCTTAGCGGCAGTGATATGCAGGTGTTTGATGGTAACAATTGGATTACTATGAGCACCAGCTATGCAACGGTAGAGCTTAACGGTGAAAGCCAAGCCATACTCAAATGGGCACGTGATCAACGTGAGCTTGAACTAGGCCGTGCCAAACTAATTGAAAACAATCCAGCCCTGCAGAATGCCTACAAGGCCATCCTACGTGCAGAACAAAACTTTGATATACTTGCTAAGTTTGTGGAATCGGATCCTATAACCAGTTCTTCAATGGCCAACCCTTATGGAGCTCCTTGATGATTATATATTTAGATATGGATGATGTTGTAGCAAACTGGATGCCAGCGGCACGTGCCATTGTCAATCGTAATTGGGAGTATGGCGAACGTATTCCAGAGGCAGATTGGAACAAGGTCAAAGCCAAAGCACGTTTCTATCGTGACTTGCCCGTCAAGCCAGGTGCACATGATCTAGTTAACTTTTGCCGTGAAGCTGTAGCAAATGGACTAGCAGACGACCTGCGTTTCCTCACAGCATTGCCACACGACTATAGTGTACCATATGCGGCCTATGACAAAGTATTGTGGGCAACAGAACGTTTTGAACGTATTCCTGTGCTGTTTGGTCCTTACAGTCATGACAAGTGGAAGCATTGTAAGCCTGGCGACATCCTAATCGATGACCGTATCAGCAACTGTGAGGAATGGGAAAATGCTGGTGGCCACTCACATATCTATCGTACCTGGGAGGCATGCAAACCATGGCTAGAAACAGTATTGAAGATGAAATAGCCGATAATTTGGGTAATGAGATGGCTAGGGAAATTGATAGAGAAATACTATGGGGCATGCTTGAAGGCATCGGTTGGTGTCGTGTTATGTTGCCGCGACTGATAGATAACAATCATGCCATTGATATCACTCATTGGTTAGAAGATAATTGCAAGAACTCTTTTGAACGTAATGGGCGTGACTTTATGTTTGAAAGCCTACAAGATGCCAATTGGTTTAGACTGCGTTGGGGAAGTGTATGATTCCAATACAAGTAGAAACAAATCATACTTACGATGTAGTGGAAGTAGACAAGGTTACTCCTGACCTATTTGAATGGCTTAACAAATCATTTGGACCCCCTGGCCCACGCTGGTGGTTCAGCAACTATAGAATCTATTTCAGAGATGAACAAGATTGGATATGGTTTGAATTAAGATGGTAACATAGCATGGCAATAACACAAGAACGAGAAGAGATGCGCATAGCATCCCAACTCAAACACGATGGCTGGATACACGAAATGTATGACGGTAACAGGAGTACAACTGAATTACGAGAAATGGCCGATTGGTGCAAACAATCGTTTGGCCCTATGTATTCGCAACTATATCCAAATGCTTGGGCAGGTAAATGGTTTGGTGCTACACTGCCATTTCAAGACATGGGCGGATCAAGCCATCACGTAGTGTTTATGTTCCGTGATGCAAAGATACACAGTCTATTCAAGGTCATGTTCCCAGGATGAACGTGATACCATTGCCCAACGGCGACTTTACCACAGTAGAACATATAGAAGCACATGGTCCGCTGACTGTAGTTGTACACAAGTTTAGAATGGGCGATGTAGAAGATCCAGACCTATATGCGGCTGAACCACTTTGGCAATGGCAAAATACCGAAATGGGCGAATGGGTAATGGCTAACGCTGTACAAACTCCCAGCTGGCATAGACTAATTGACCCTAGCTCATTTGGTTGGACTTACACAATTCTAGCAGAACTCAGTCCAAAAGACTACACATATTGGTGGGTCAAGTGGGGCTGTGAGTTGACAAAATAGATCAAAGATAGTATAATGACTGTATCGTAAACTAAGAAGGACAGTTATGAGCGGTTGGAACACAATTGAACGAATTCGTCGGCTTGAAGAACAAATTGACCAGCTGGGTTTTAAGTTTGCCAAAAGTAAGCACAGTGATTGGTCGGATGATCACGGTGCTCTAAGTCTTAAGCCAAAAGATCCAGATGTATTGCCAATTTACTCACGTGATGCTGAACTGTTTGTGGGTAGTTTGGAACGACTTGAAGATTGGTTAGCTGGTGTGCGCTGGGCCCGTGAATACGACATGATGTTGCGTCTTAGCGATGAAAAGAAACGCGAAGCCGCTGAACAAAAAGAAAAGAATCGACAGTTGATGCGTACACTTAAAGAAGGCAAACGTGTGGACGGGATTGAAAAATGAACGAACGAATTCGAGAACTTGTTAGACAGGCTGGCTTAGATGATGCTAACTTTCCTATTGAGAATTGGGATAATGTTCCCTTGGCAAAGTTCGCCGAGTTGATTGTGCGGGAATGTGCTAATGTTGCTGATATCGCAGATGAAAACAAGTGCGAATGGATTGGTGGTAATATATTAACACATTTCGGAGTTGAAGAATGACCTTAGAAGACTTACAATACATCTTTGAATATCAAATTGAAGAGGGTACAGAGAAGTTGTACTTTATGCTATCTGACGGCGCTGGTCACCCCCTGATACAACGACACCCTAGTGATGATTTGGCTGGCCTATTGCCCATGCTGGATAGTTTTCAATACACAGGACATAATGTCATGCCGAGGTTTAAGAAATGAACCTAGCTGAATACTTTGAACAGCATCGCCCCAAGCCCCGATACAAGTTTGGTGACAGGGTAGAAGGATCGTACAAAGGCATACCCTGGGTGGGTAGTGCTTACACAGACAACATGCGTAGTGAACTAGAAGGCCCTATGGTAAGTGTCCATTTAGACTTGCCTATGAAGATTGATGACAATTGGCTAACAATGCTTCGTGTGAAATATAAAGATATTCGAGGTGTGCGTAAATGAAACTGTCAGCTGAAGGTGTAGAAGGACAATTGATATACACAGGTGCAGGAGTATATGTGTTTCGTGTTTATACAGACAACTTTGAATTTACCGATTATGACCTGTTGCATTGTGACTTATCTGTTACAATAACAGACAAGGACGCTACATTCTATTCAGATGACTCGGGTAACAGATTGGATCATAGCCCGGAAACATTAGGACACAACAAGTGAAAGAAGAAACAATTTTCTACGTCAAGAAGGGCAGACGCTATGTTCCGCACAGCACATACTCTGCCGAATTCTGCGACAGTTTTCCCAAAGGCACTCACCTAGTGCAGAACTATCCAGGAGGTAGCATGCGTCGTTTCAATATTGATCCTGCGTATGCTCCTATGATTGCGGCTGGTCGTGTTGCTGAAGATAAGATCAGTGAAGCACTGATGAAAGCCAATGAGCTTCGTCCACAGACCACACCAATTACTCCAGCGGCTCAACGAGCCTGGGCAAAACTCAAGAAAGAATTGGGCAACGATGGATATTTGACTAGAGGCAGTACTAGAGAAGCATCAGAAGCCGCAGTAAAAGCCATGATGGCAGAAGCTGAAAAGCTATTAGAACACCCAACTGTGCGCAAGGCCTACGAGAAGTTTTTGTTTGTAGCAGAACTAACAAGAGAACATAAAAATGAACAATAACATAAAAAAACTATATGAAGACGCTAGTCTAACAGACGGACCCAGTGGTAGCAGATACAGCCTACCCGATGAGTTTGTGGAAAAGTTTGCTGAGTTGATTGTGTTAGAATGTGCCAAACTCAATAAACATCACTCCTATGAACTGATGGGTGTTATTACCGATGTTGAAGAAGGTGATGGATTTGATGATGTGTGCCTAAACACCGTTAAACGAGTTGCCGAACATCTGGCTAAAGATTTAAAAGAACATTTCGGAGTTGAAAAATGAACGATAGACCAAACAAATACCTATGGAGCATAAGTTGGACACAGCCCTATGCAACCAGTTGGACTAGGCCTCACTTGGCCAGTATGCATGCGGCTGTGGAACGTGCAATAGAAGCACAATTGGAACGTAAAGAATGGCCCGAAGCCACAGCAACTATACAAAGGATAATGAAACTATGATAGTTATTATAGAAGGCGTTATTTTTATCTGTGTGGCCTATATAGTGGTCATACTGATTCTAAAAGCAATAGAAGCACTACAAGGAGATGAATGATGCAGATCAGAGCTAAAGAAGATAGTAAAGAGTTTGGCAAGTGTGGCTGTGGCCGCTCACCCACAGGCAAGTGCATCGGTTGGCACGGGCTCACAGAAGAAATGTATACTCATCAACGGATGCTGTGGCTAGAAGAAGAAATGAAACGTGATCAAGAGCTTGAGGAATATCAACGTCAAGCACAGGAAACATGGAGTGATTCATGCACAACTCCGCGAAAGGAAACAAAATGAATTGGTTAAAACGAATGGTAGTTAAATGGGTGCGTGATGATTGGGACAAAGCCGGTCGAGAAGAAGATTGCTACCCAACACCCAAACTGAGCCGCGGCATGAACGCAGTGGCCACACGTGATGTGGGCAGTGATCCTACCCTACAGTTCAAGATCTACAATGCGGTAGGAGGCAAGGTTGTAGAGTTTAGTCGCTATGATCGCAAGTCAGATAGGCACGATCACGACATCTACATTATTGGCAAAAACGAAGACTTTGGCGAAAAGATTGCCAAAATCGCCATGTTGGAATGCATAAAAGATTGAGTAAATAACATATGGACGCAATATTCGACTTCATGGGCTATGTGGCTGTGTTTTACATAGCATTTCATTTGGGCAAGCATTGGGCTCTGCTCAAGGTCAGCCAAAGCATAGTGGAGCATCCCGAGAACATGCAACAGGTGTTGACCCGATTGGCCGAGATCACAGCTGAAGAAGCTGACAGTGCACCGGATGGTGCTGTTATGATGCGTGTGGAACAGGTGGGCTCTGTGTTGTACGCCTATGCTCGAGACACAGGTGAGTTTCTGGCCCAAGCACCTGATATGACACTGCTGACACAACGTGTAAGCGAACGTTTCCCCCACAAGAAGTTTTTTGGTGAAATGATCACAGACAATTCTGCCAAAACAGTTGCAACCAAGTGACTGCTTTGTTATACTAGATATAGCTGATCAATTTCAGCATAATCTAAAAGGAAACAAAGATGAAATATTTCAATCCAGAAACTAAGACCTACAAACTATTGGAAGCTCTCAAGGCAGGTAATACATTTACCCAGTCACAAGCTGAAAAGAAGTTTGGTATCAAGAACTTGTCAGCAGAAGCCAGCCGGTTGCGTGCCAACGGTCATGCTGTGTATGCTAATACTAGCAAAGCTGGCAATGGCGTTACAGTTACCACTTACGAATTGGGTCGCCCAAGCCGTGAAATCGTAGCACTGGGCTATGCTGCCAAACAAGCAGGTTTGACAGTGGAACTGATCAAGGGTTAATTCTACCCCTGATGACAATCAAGGCTGGCAACAGCCTTTTTTGTTGACCTTTGCACAATTGAGCGTATAATTACAGTATGATAATGACCATTTTTAAACCCACATGGGATTGGATACGTGATGATTTTACCAGCAATCCTTTTCGTTTTGCTGTTGAACTGCTGGCTTGGGCTATCAGCATTGGTTGTAGTATCACAATGGCTGTTACTGTGCCCACTCCGCCACTGATCATGCTGTATCCCATTTGGATCACGGGTTGTGCCATGTATGCTTGGGCCAGCTGGACTAGACAATCATTTGGCATGCTGGCCAACTACTGCTTGCTGGTCAGCATTGATAGTGTGGGATTGATAAGGATGCTATGGCACTGACCCCAGAAGAACAAGAAAAAGAAGTGTACATAGATGCACTGGTAGAAGACATGGACAGCCTGATACGTCAATATGAAGGCATGCTGAACGCCATAGATGTCACGGGTGTGTTGCTCAGCAGGGTCACGCTGTTGTGTACTACCCACACAGAAATTGGCAAAGGGCTGGTTCGATATGTGTGGGAAAAACTAGATGAAATTGAGCAGGCCAACCCAGGAGGAATGATAGAATGACCACATGGACCACGCAGGACAGACAGCAAGCACAGCCCCGAGTGGGCTCACATTGGGTGGGTACAGCACGTGAACAGTTTGTAGTGCAGGCCGTATGGTGCCCAAACGAAGAGCCCGATGCTTGGATACGCTACACCAGTACAGATGACAAAGAATACACCTGTAGGCTGGAAGCATTTTTAAGCAGATTCACAGAAAGACCCCAATGAAACTGCTGTTGTTGATCGGCTCAGTGATGCTGTCAGGCTGTGCCAACACTGTGCTGTCAACTGCATATTCGGCCACGTCAACAGGCACTTGGGCTGTTACGGGCAAGAGCTTTACAGATCGAGCTGTGGAGCAGATCATACCCCATAGTGACTGCTCTGTTTGGAATATCATAGATCGGCTACACTACTGTGAAATACAAGACCCCGGCCAAACCTATAATCGATCAGCCATATGAGAACCTACAACTCAGTTGATCCCTTAGCTGACATCAAGTATTGGTGGCGCTACGAAGCATGGCCCATTGACAAATTGGGTGTATACCTAGTGGCGGCTCTATTTGCGACCCTGTGCTGGCACATTGTGACATTTGAACCTGCGGTGTATGTGAGCTATCGAGCTGAACAGTTGGCGGCAGATCGAGCCAATTGGGAGCCCATGACAGCAGATGACATAGCACGTCTAACTCCAGATCAGATACCGCCTCCTGTGCCATTGGATCCCAAGTATGCGGGCTATCTAGATCGTAACCGGCAGAGTACCAATGTGATGATGAAGCGTAAGAAGTCTGTGAAACAGGCGGACGCTAAAATTTTGAAGAAGAAGCCGGAGCGCAAAATTTCCAGTGCAAAGCACAAGCGGAGCGATAGAAAAGCGTCCGGTAAAGCGGCACAATAACGCCAACTCGCGTTCATTACCATTCACACTCGTCAACAACTGCGCAAGCCCAGATACGATCCGGCCTTGCTTGTGGCTAACACACGATAAATACTGATACCAACAAGGAGTCACTCATGCCCACAAGCCGTTACACAGTATACGCACACAGCCCCAGCACCAATCAAACTGTACGAAGATTTGATCTGACCGATGCGGGCAACTACTCTGAATCAGAAGCACACGAACATGCTGAATGGTTTGCACACCTACAGAACACCAATCGCTACATGAACACAGCAGATTGGGTGGGGCAAGTTGTATTGGAACAGCATGGCATTGACACTATACCTGGATATCAAGGATAACACACTATGACCAGCTATGTGACCTACAATGAAACGGGTGTAAACGATGTAGTGCCAGTGAGCACTCCAGTGCCCGACACACACGTTGACACAGTGAGAGCACTGCGTGAAGCAATGGCTTTTAACGGCTTAACACAGACTACTCACACTGATCCCAATGAGCCTGCACTAGTGAACACCAATACGGGACAGTAACGGGACCGGAACTATTACAAGCGTCAGCTACGCTGTCACTAAAGCACCCGTTAGCACAGGTGCTTTTCTTTTGGTTCTTTTTACTATATACACTGATGACTGCGGAACTTTCTAAAGCCTGCTAGCACTGTGTACAAGCTACAGTATACAAGGCCCCGCTGTGCATGTACATCATAATGGAGATACTGATATGACTTTTGAAACTATCATCATGGACGAATGGTTGTATATACCCTTGATGCTGACTGTGCTGTTATGGGCCTGGGGCCTGGGATTTGCAGTGGGCACAATATGGACACTAGTGTAAAGGCCCCGCTGTACGTGTAGGTCAGTGTGGGAGATGTGGCGTAATGACTAGTATTCATTGTAACTATGCCTCTCTGCCCCACGGTTCACCATTCTGATCAACCCTGTGCCACTGTGGCCCCAACCTAGATAGTGATTCACAGTCTTGATCTTGTCACACTTTATTGCACTTTGTCACACTTTTTGACACATTTTGGCCCCAAAGGCCCCGCTGTACACACCGCTATGCGCCATGATGAGATCTATTTCACACTTTGCCACACGATAGATCACCGAGTCACACGCTAGTACCGTGTGATCACACTATAATCACGGTTCAAATAGGTCTAACTCATAAGTACTATATACAACCGGGAGAATCACATGCGAGCTGCCTTTGCTGTCACTATCAGAACTTCAACTCACGCTGTACATGTTAAGCAGGGAGACAATGGTCACATACACTGTTTCAAATACAACAACAGCACCTGTGACTTTGCTGTGTTTACAGATCAATGGGAAGCATCAGAGTACATATTGACTGAGTTGCCCCGTACCCGTTATCAAGTCACGGTTCACAACGAATAACTGCTTCTTGTGTTGCATGAGGGCATCACTTGTGTTATAATACAGCTTGATCAACAAGGACTCACATGGAATGCATCAACTGTAAAAAATGGCATTGGAACGGCGCTCTCAGCTGTTTGACTCTGCCCAGAACTCAACCCAAAACTATCCCCACAACAGCTCGAGCAGAGATCATCAGTTAAGCGGTGTGGTCCCGAGAATGGTCTGAGGTCACGGCGGGTGTGCTCGTGTAGCGGTGCGTGACCAAAAGACCCTTCATTTGGGTCCAGTATTGTGTGCTGTGTTGACACGTTAGCCAAACGACGCTATAATAACAACTTAGCAACAAAGGAGTCGAAATGGGTCAATACGCAAACACAGTTAATGCATTCGCAATGTCTGCCGCTCGTGCTAAAGTTTACTGTATGCAAAACACAATGCAAAGCTACGGACAAACGTCTTATATGCTAAATGTAAGCACAGCAAAGTTCCGCAGAGATATCGAAGCAAAAAAAGTAAAGTTTATTGCTAAACTAGAAAAAGAAAAAATTGTGCAAATGCAACTAGAGATTGCACGTTTGCAAGCAAAGCAAACAGCATAACCCTACAGCCCGTAAGGGCTTATTACAGTGCATTGACATTTTGGACAAAGTGTAGTATAATTGTTTTTTAAGGAGCGAAACTTATGCAAGCAACACAGTTTAAAGTTAGTAAAAAACTAAAAAGAGTAGAAGTTAAACAAGAAGACGACACTGTTAACACGGAGTACAAGTGCCGAGTAAAAGTACAACTTGCAGGCGACAGTATGTGGGACTGCGACATTGAGGAAGTTACAATTACAAGCATACACATTGCAGAGACAGACTACGACGGCGATGGCGACATTAGCACACACATTGCAGTCTGCTATGACGTAGACGGCGTAGACGGCGCTGATGTAGAGGGAAGCTGGCGAATGTACACAGACACGGGCTTTGAGGCGGCTGTAAGCGACTTGCTAGGGACTAGTGTTAGCTTTACAGAGCAGGGCATGCAAGACGACGGCTACGCTAGTATGGAACTGTAATAACCCTGTAGAGTCTAAGGGCATTGCTTGACAGCAGTGCCTTTTGGCGTTATAATAGTGTTTTAGTTAGAGGAGCAGAAAAATGGTTATAGATCGAGTACATGGCGGATGCTATGATAGAGGTAGTGCAGACAGCTACTACCGTCGTCCAGCTCGTCCACACAAATATCCCCAGGGCACTTACAATGGTGAACCCGTCACAGAGCTCACAGAGGCAGAAGTGGCAGCCTATTGGCAGGGCTACATGGACAACGAGCGCAACGGTGACTTCAAAGATTGGGGTTGATATGGTTGAAGTAAGGCCCGGAGTCAACGAGTTTGAGCTACTGGTAGTGCTGGCTCGGCTACTAGAACGGGGAACCGAGCATGCGGTAGTGCAACCAGGCAATGCGTGTGTTTGGGTATCATCTGGATCCAGCTCGTGCCCTATCAACGAATACTGGATCTTTTCAAAGGGTCAAGTGGTTGACATACAGATCGATTGACAGTATAATATACACTTACACTGCAAAACAAGGAGCGAACCATGTTTAAACTACTGAGTACAGCTAACCCCAAGATCCAAAAGGGCACGGCTCGGGGCTATCTAAGCTTCATCCTGCATCTCGCGCCCAGCACCCTGAGCGGTCACAACACCTGTCCCAAGGCTACCCCTGGATGCATTGCTAGCTGTCTCAACACTGCTGGACGTGGGGGCATGTTCAAGCGGGGTGAGAACACCAACGTTATACAGCGAGCACGTATACGCAAGACGGTTGCATTCTTCTTCGATCGTGATGCTTTCATGAAGGATCTAACCAATGACATCGACAAGGCTATTAATTATGCCCGTAAGCAGGGCCTAAAGCCCGTGTTCCGCTTGAACGGTACTAGTGATCTAGCGTGGGAAAAGTACACGATCGGCGACACTGGCTTGAACATCTTCCAAATGTTCCCTACAGTACAGTTCTATGACTATACCAAGATCCTAGGACGCAAGACCGCACATATCCCCAACTATCACCTCACGTTCAGCCGTGCTGAATCCAATGCCGCAGACATTCCCAAGGCAGTGGCTCAGGGCATGAATGTTGCCGTGGTCTACGACCGGATCCCCGAAGGTGTGTACAGTGCGGATGAAGATGATCTGCGCTTCTTAGACCCCCGGGTAGGCATCATTGGGTTGAAAGCCAAGGGTCGTGCCAAGAAGGACTACAGTGGGTTCGTGATCCATTTGAAGGAAGCGGCTTGAAGTTCAACGACATCATCCAGTGGATCGGCACTGGATGCTTCCTGGCCATGTATACGCTCATGAGCTTTGACATCTATCCATGGAACATCGTGGCTGGATTCATGGGCGGGATCTGCTACTTGATCTGGAGCATACGTGTGGCAAATAAGCCACAATTGGTTACCAACGTAGTAGCATTAACCATATGCCTATTCGGGTTATTCAAGGCCTGGGGTTGACACACAACTGATTTGGCACTATAATTAATGCTTAGACAGTTAGATAAGGAGCGAACTTATGTACACAGTAGAAGTTTATAAACGTGATGCCCGTCGAAAGTCCGGGGAGCGACTGGATCGCAAGGTAGACCATAGCACTGCTGATCGTGGTGCTATCCAAGAGGTCTATGCTCGCAAGTACCCGGCCAGTGAGGGCTATCGTTGTGAGATCCACGTGACTATGGTCGAGAAGACCAACATGATGGGTGGGGGCCGGTTCACAGAGCGTTACGACACGCCCTACTATTGCTCGCCCGCCAGTGAGAGCTACTGGAGTATGTAAAGACCCTGGGGTTGACAGGGCTTTAGTTTGGTGCTATAATATACACTTAGCAACAAAGGAAGTAAGATGGCATTTAATTACGCGAAATATTATGCAACACTATTCCGCAAAAAAGGATACCACAACATAGGCGGCGTTTGGTATTACGATGCAGAAGGCAAGTACAGAGTTTACAACACAGCAAACTAAGGAGCGAAAAATGGAAGCACAATCTCGAGAGTATTTTGTTCGTCGTCTTAACGAAGTAGCACAGGCTAAGGTGCAGGCTAAGGCAGTAGAACTGTTTGGTGCCAGCGGTCGTCCGCAACAGCCCACGTGGGGCATGGTGTTTGAAGGCATTAAGAGCGGCGACATTACGCTGAAGGCAGACAAGGTAGACTACACGGGTCCTTACCTTAACCCCTCTGATGTTGTGTGGCCTGCTATGGAAGCTAAGAGCGCAGAGCTGGAAGTGTATCGTGCAACTGTAGCACGTGAGAAGCAAAAGGCTATGGATGCGGTGTATTTGGATGCGGGCGCACAAGAAGCCCTTACTGCGTTCCAGGGTATTTAACTATAGATTGACACGGGCCCTGGCCCGTGTTATAATATACACTTACACACACAGAAGGAGCGAAACTTATGTCAGGTATTTACGATCAAGTGCAAAACCCAATTCCACGCAATGGGTTCTTCTACACCCCCACTTTGCCCGAACTGCAGGAGCGCATTGAGCAACTGCCGGCCAAAGAAAAGGCCCTGGTCTACACCTTCGTGACTCAAGCGATGAATGCTTGCTACGACTTGGTTGAGAACGAGATCCTTAACAAAGAAGTGTTCGGAGGCTGATATGGGTACTAGATCAATGATTGGTATTGAGAACCCTAGTAGTGGTCGTGTCAAGGCCGTCTACTGCCACTGGGATGGCTACCTTGAACACAACGGCGAGATCTTAGAGAACAACTACGGTGCTAGCCCTAAGGTCAACAACTTGATCGCCCTGGGCGACATCAGCTCACTGCGAGCCGAGATCGGCATCAAGCACGAGTTCTCAAGGCTGGACAGCGAGTTACCCGAAGATGAGTACGAGAAGCTCTACGGCGATATGACCACCTTCTACTCACGTGATCGCGGCGAAGATGCTCCCTACAAGAGCTTTGAATCCGCCGCAACTGCTGTAGATCACTACCAGGGTTCATGGTGCGAATACTTCTACCTGTATCGCTACGATGACAGCCTAGAGTCGGGCAAGTGGTTCTACCGTACTCGTGAAAGTGGTCGCTGGAAGCGTGTGCTCACAGCCCTCAAGCAAAAGGCCAAGACCGGCCCCGCTGTTTAGCAAGGAGATAGAATGACTGGATTTGAAACTAAACGAGCTGTAGCCCTATCGGACTTGATCGACCGGGTTCTAGATCAGATCGCTGTAGATCTCGAGGGTGGGGATCTAACTGCTGTTGAAGAGCTGTTAAAGAGTGTTCCCAGAAGCAACTTAATTGCATATCTACCAGAGGAAATGAATGATGAGTAAACTATCAGAAATCGCATATGACATCGAGCAACTCTACATCGAGGGCTTGACCGAGAAGAACATAGCCAAGACCTTGGACATACCCGTAGAGATGGTCTACGATTGGTTGACCTTGAATGGTATCCAGGATGAAGAATTCAGCCCTAATGCTACGGTAAACAGCTAGTTCGCTCCTAGACATCGCTGAGGGACAAGTGCGTTCCTGTAGGGCTAGCCATAGGTTAGCGATTCATAAGAGACCCTACAAAACCTGCTAGTCGACCCGGGTGAGACTTCCCAAAACCCTCCCGGAACTTATTCTGTGGCGTAGAAACAACGGTTGACTTCTAGGCCTTTTGGTTGTATAATAGTGTTTTAACTTAGGAGAACAGCGTATGCCTAATTGGTGCAACAACACAGTAGAGATTAACCACACTGACCCTGCGAAGATGTATGAGTTGGTAGGTGCGATCAACGAAGGCAAGTTCTGCGACTTTGCCAAGCCTGTGCCCAAAGAACTGCACATTGTAGCGGGTCGAGTTGGTTCCGCTGACAATCCCGAGCAGATCGCTCTTGAGGCAGCAGAGAAGTCCAACCTTGAGAAGTATGGCTACAGCACTTGGTATGACTACTGCGTGAACGAGTGGGGCACCAAGTGGGATGTAGAACCCTACGAAGCAGTGGAATACGACGATGCACATGATGGCAAGACTGGCGTCACATTCGGCTTCGACAGTGCGTGGGCCCCACCCTGTGGAGTCTATGAAGCATTGATGGAGCAGGGCTACACAGTTCGGGCCTACTACTATGAGTCGGGCATGGGATTCTGCGGGATCTACGACGAGAACGGTGATGACTACTACGATATCACAGCAATGACCTCTGAGCAGATCAGAGAATCGATCCCTACAGCGTTAGATGACTGTATGGGCATTTCAGAAACAGTAGCAGAATATGAAGAGGAAACCAATGAAGACCAACCAGCAGAAGAATAAAGAGCACGATCAGAAGCAGACCGATCGCATTCGCCCCAAGATCCGAGAGTGGAACTTCGAACCGCTAGCTCAAGTGATCAAGCAGTGGAAAGAGAGGCCCTGTGAGCCTACTTGATTTCCATCTGCGACCGCTGGTTGAGTTCGACGTGGACATCAAAGAGCATCGCAGACTGTTCAATCAGTTTCTCAAGACGATGAGCTGGGGACACAGCCCGTATCGGTTCATCTGCCCTGATCAGGACCAGTTTGATCTGGTTACCAACATCAAGGGCAAGATGCTGGCACACTATTTGGACAGAGAGTTTGGCAAGCCGCTACCCGTGGCAACTAGCCGAAAAGATGTCCAAAAGATGAAGAAATTGGTTGACAAGCAGACCAAAAGATAGTACAATTAACACATGCTAAGGAAACTGGCATAACAACTTAAACCACACACATAGAGGTAACAACATGGCAACAGATAAACAGTATAACGTTTTTGGTGTATCAAAGCTCAACGGTGAGTACAAGGTACGTTTCGCAAATGATGTGATGCGCATCAAGGTGCTAGCTAAACATGGTCACGAGGATATCACCTTGGTAGATCTCGAGAAGCCATACACCAAGTATGCAGGTATTCAAGCCATCAAAGGCATGGATGATTTCTCAGGAGCACATGCTCAGGCAGCTATCACGGAGTACTTGGATGAGAAGGCTCCCAAGGCAACAGCAGTTGTCAAAGCAGTGGCCAAGACCGCTACAGCTAAGACCACCAAGGCAGTCAAGGCTGCACCTGCAGTGACCGAAGACGAGAACACTCCGTTCACAGCCTAAACATGTTCGTTCAGTATGAAGTTTGGGGCACAATCGATGGGCGAGATGAGCTGATCGATTGTGTTGCTACCCTCAAAGAAGCCGAGCTGATAGCTGAAGATCACATGTGGGAATGCGAAGAAGTCTACATCCTCAAAGATGAAGACGGGCAAGATCCAGTAGAAGTCAACCGATTTACGGGCCTATAGCTCAGTTGGTTAGAGCAGAGGACTCATAATCCTTTGGTCCCTGGTTCGAGTCCAGGTGGGCCCACCAGAATAACCCGCCGGTTGCGCGGGTTATTTTTTGAAGCTATAATAAGCACATGAACAGTTAGAAAGCAAGGCGATCCTCAAATGCAAGGACCCACGCAGAAATGCAAAAAGGGTCGTAGCCAAGGGATACGAAGCGAGTTTGGAGACTCGGCCTAAGCTGAACAAGAGAAGGAGCGAGATATGACAACTACAGTAAGAGACTTGATCAAGGCATTGGAGCAAATGCCACAGGATGCCCACGTGATCTTGCGTGGCAGTTACGAGACCTACGATGGCTACAGCCATCCTCGGGTTGAGCTTGATTCCGATGGTGAAGTGGTGATCTGCGAAGCCCCTGAGCCCGAGGATCAGTTTCCACGTGCTATGGACTACGAGGACGACGGTCAGCCCTCTGAGTACGACGAGTGGATGAGCTTTGACCCAGACTGCTGAACATTAACAAAGAAGGAGCGAACTATGAAACTATCCAAAGCAATAGAACTGTTGAACGGTGATCGGTTGAATTACATGGAATCCTTTAAAGGATCTGTGACTGGTGTAGATCGAGCGGGCACACTCAGTGCGTGGGTCAACTTCCGTGCCAACTACGGCTGTCCTGACGTGGACGAGAAGGAGCGCAAGGCGCTGAAGACTGTGAACAAGTATGTGGCTAAAATACAACAAGAAGCACTGGACAGCCTGGGACAAACCTACACAGTCTGTTGACAAACGGGCCAAACGGCAGTATAATAATACTTTACACACTAACTAGGAGCGAAACTATGCTAGTAATTGACACACAGTACATGGAGAACTACGGTGCCCATGATTGGGACGGCGAAGGTGCTTGCCCACAGTATTGGAAGTTCAAGGGCGGTTCCAGCTACAAGATCCTCAACACACCTCGCAACATCGATCCTGCAGAGATCGTTGAGATGGCACGTGGCTCCATCGAGCGATCAAATGACTACTGCAGAGAGTACATCGTGGGATTCCGCGTGGAAGCAGAAGGCTACCTTAGCGACTTCGAGCGGAGCCAGCTGGAGTACGAAGGTTCTATTACCTACAAAGAACCTGAAGTTGACTACTGCGATCTGCACAAGGAGCTAGCATGAAATCAAGCACATTCTTAATCTTTACAGGCCTACTGCTAACCATGGCTGCGGTGGGTGGGATCGAAACCGGTGGTCCCGTCCTGGACTGTGTCCTTGTAGCGATCCTGGGATTAGCAACCATGGGCTGTGGCGTTCTCATGCTGAAACGCACTGAGCGTCCGGTTGACAACCCCACGCTTTGGTAGTATAATATACACTTCAACAACGCAATTATAGGAGCGACTTATGATTACAGCAGAACAGATCCAAGCAGGCATTCCATTGGCCAAACAAGCCAGCATGGCCGAATATCAAAAGTGGGGCGGAGATCGCGGCGCTTGCGGCTTTGCTTGGGTTGATGTCTACGTGGACCGTACCAACTCAAAGCAGGCTAAGGAATTGATTGCCGCGGGGTTCAAGAAGGACTACAAACCCAAGTGTTTGAGCATGTGGAATCCGGGAGATCTGCCCGTGCAAAACGTGGACATCAAAGAAGCAGGCGCCTATGCCCTGGCCAACTATCTGAAGGCTTTGGGCTTGACAGCCTACGCAGGCAGCCGATTGGATTGACACAGACTCAACGAGACTGTACAATACTATTATTAATTTAACACAGGAGCGTGTATGACAACAAAGGTAGTTACCAGTAAGATGCTAATGGCACTTCAGAAACAGCCAAAAACCAGCAAAGGCACCACAGCGAGCCTAGAGCAAGAACCCGTAAAGAAGAACATCGCACACGAGTCAGATGAACAGATCCTGAATCGTCTACGTGATCGCTTTGAGATCTTGGATGACATGACTCGTGCTGTAAAGAAGGGCGATGTGCGAGCTATGATCGTGACAGGCCCCCCAGGCGTGGGCAAGAGCTACGGTGTAGAGAAGGTTCTGTCAAAGCATGATGTGCTGGCTGATATCGCACAGGATCAGAAGCTGAAGAAGTACGAGATCGTCAAAGGCGCTATGAGTGCCATTGGCTTGTATAGCAAGCTGTACGAGTTCTCAGACAAGAAGAGCATCCTAGTGTTCGACGACTGTGATTCGATCCTGTTGGATGATCTCAGTCTAAACATCTTGAAGGCCGCGTTAGATACGTCAAAGAAGCGTACGATCTCGTGGAACACAGACAGTCGCTTGCTACGTAGTGAAGGTGTGCCCAACACATTCGAGTTCAAGGGCGGTGCGATCTTCATTACCAACATCAAGTTCGATCACGTGAAAAGCAAGAAGCTACAGGATCACTTGGAAGCACTAGAGAGCCGTTGCCACTATTTGGACCTTACCATCGACACTGAACGCGAGAAGGTGTTACGCATCAAGCAGGTAGTTACCGAGCATGGCATGCTGGATTCATACGAGCTCACTGACGAGAAGAAGCTGGAAGTGGTTGCATTCGTGGATTCCAACAAGCATCGCATGCGTGAGCTGAGCCTGCGCACAGTGCTCAAGGTAGCAGACTTGGCAGCCAGCTTCCCGGACAAGTGGCAAGCTGTAGCAGAAGTAACATGCATGAGGGGCTCACGCTAGTATACAACAACACACATAAGAGCGCCCTTAGCAGTAGGGCTAGACCAATCAACGCGATTCGCTCCCGCTAGGTCTAGCCCACCTAAAACGAGGCATATCCTCGTTTTGATCCTCACTATCCGATTCGCTCCCGGTGGTGGGGATTTTTTTTCTTCTCTCGACCGGCGACCGAATGGCATTCATCTCGACACAGAGGGGTGAGGGGCTATACATGTAAGTACACACTAACATAGCTAGTAGCGCATGGGTACCGAAGTATTTTCACCACCATAAAACTGTAAGTACTTCTTTATAATTTTTTACGCGAATCTGAAATAGACCCACAGGACCCATTCGGGTGCTATATACTGTATGGACTATTCCCGCATTCTAGCTCGCATTATAGGCGCTGTTGTCAGTGTATTTCAAGCTACCACGCTTAGAGATCGTTTTTATCTACTGGCTCAGCGTCATGAGCTATATACTGTAGCTGTAGAAGATATTGAGCGTATCAATGCCAATAGTGCAAATCCCAATGCGCTTATCGCGGGTATATGCGCTAATCTAAGGAAACACTAGTATGAACTCAGAAGACTACAAGCAGTTAAGTGACACAGAATGGCTCAATATGCATACAGGACGTGTCTTTAACCTACCATCTACAGGTAACTCTATGAATGATCTATATAATGAAACTATAACTCGCAACGGTAAAATCTATCATTACGACCCAGACATGGACTGTTACTACTGTAGATACTCAGATGAAGGAGTTATCAGCAAATGGGCATGGCTTGTCCTAGTCGTTGTAATGGCCATATGTGCTTACTGCATAGAGTATAAACCCGGCATAGTTTAACCGTGAACGAGTACTATGTGCTTACGCTGGATCCCAACTTCAGTTCTGTGTTACGTTGGATAACTGATCACAAACTGGTGACGGAAACGCATCTCAATCGCACACGTTTTTGGGTTCCCGCAGGTGCTGTATACACTGAGTTTCAGCTACGCTTTGGTCACTGTTGTCCTAGAGTAGATCCCAGTTTGGACACAGCAACTGGCTTGCCCAAAAAAACCTTCTACTGATTGCGTAAGTACTTGGCCAATTTTTTTTACGCTAGAAATTTTTTGCCGCTTGAACCCTTTCAGGGTCTAAATACTAGATGCGCATCTTGATCACAATTCCCCAAGACAGCCCTGAACTACAGGCGATAACAGCATACTGTCAACAGCATCAGTTGGATCTACGCAAGGAATGTTGGCAGTTTCAAAGCCAGGAATATGAATTTCACATAGTATATGTGGCGGAATCTGCTCGTAGATATCTCAATTGGATGTACCTACAGTGGCCCCACAGATTTTTTGAGTTTTAGATCAGCGTTGATACTGCTGTTGTAACTGTGCAAACTCCGGAGTGCCCGGCATGGGATTAGCTGTAGTTGACTGTGTGCGCACTGCGTTCCTGGCATTTTGTGCACCAGCTTGACCTTGTGTTTGTGTGCCGCCTTGTGCTCGACTGCGCTGTTGTTGAGCATAGGGATTGGTGTTGTAGATAGGATTCCATAGATCTGCATTGATCTTTTCCTGCTCTTGTCCGGCCATCATATAAGGCAAGCTCAGTGCAGTGGGCACGGCTCCCGCGGCAGCCACTGCGTCTCCCACCAAATGTCCAGCCACACCGCGAACAGTGCCTGTGTTGCTCCAATGACTCAGTAGGTCGCCTATTTCTCGTGGGATTCCCGGAAAACTAGGCACAAAATTCTGTAGTGCAGTCACAGCTGCCTGGGTCGGCTGTCTTGTGGCCAACTGTTGTACTATCTGTGCCGCATAGGGACTCAACGCGGCCACCTGTGCCAGTTGGGGATATCGTTTGAGAAACTCGGGCGCAATATTACTGACTGCTGTGGGCAGTGCCGCACCCACTGCATTTTTTACAGGATCAGCACCGTCAATCACAAACTCACGTGCTCGCATGTTAAACCACCTTGAGCAAGGCTGTGTTGGCCATCCTTTGAGCCCAACTTTCACCCACTGCTTGTGTGGGATTAGTTGGTGTGTTGGCAGCCACTACTTGAACAGTGTTTGGACCGCCTTCCCAATGTCCCTGTTTCAAACACATCTTGCGTAGTTGTTCGTCAGATAAATCTTTTACAGGAGTGTCTATGGTAGCACCTGCCGCCCTGGCTAGATCTTTAGCATAGTCTGTGCCGCGTATGCCCCTGTTGGCCACAGCCCACAATTGGCAACCTTGATCTATAGTGAGATTGTTGTACTTGGGCATGCGCCATTGTGCCATTTGCAATTTGGTGCCTGCTTCTAGGTTGGGCATGATGGCCACTGGTTCTTTGTCTCCGGCTACAATATAACCCACTGCTCCATACTGCTGGGCCAACGGGCTCATCATGTTGTTTCCGGGATTGTTTGCTCGCCAGTTTATATTTCCACCTATACGCTTTTGATTGCCTATAGTGATACTGCCGTCCGCTGGGTCTACCTGTTGGGTTCCCTTGATCTGTTTGGCAGCCTTGGCTCTCGTGGCGTTGTTTATGTTGGGATTTGGGCCTTTTGTAGCAGTGGCTGAACCAGGACTCATTACGTTCTGTGCTTGTTGTTGTGGTGTCAGCGTAGGAGCAGTACGTGGTGCTTGATAGTCACCTTCGGGTGCTGGAGCAGGACCGGGAGCTGTGCGTGGTGCTTGATAGTCACCTTCGGGTGCTGGAGCAGGTTCTGCAGTGGCTGCCGGTATATTGACTGTGGGCTGTGCTGTTGATGGATCGGCAGCAGTGGCGCTGGGTGCTGGCTGTGCTGTCAATGTTTGATATATGCTGGCAGCTGGATTGGAAGCTACCGGAGCTGGTGCCACAGCTGGACGAGCTACGGGGTGTGGCCCACTGTTGGTTGCTGCCGGAGCAGCCACGCCATAAGTTCCGCCATTCCATTTAAACTGTGTTAGACCACTGGCTTTGGCCGCGGCGTAGGCCTGATTAAATGTTTCTTCTGTTAGGGTCTTTTTCTTTGGTACCAGTTTCAATAGTGCATGTTCGGCCATCTTTTGTGCCCAACTTTCAGCCACTGCCTGTGGTGGCTCGGCCTGTTGATCGTTGGCCGGTTGTTGCTGAGCAGGCTGATCTAGCACAAATGTAAACTCTTCCATGTTGGCAGTGGGGTGTCGAGCCTGCAGTTTGGCCTTGACATCTTCCGCTGATTCACCTTCTATACGAGCTGTTCTACCAGTGGGAGTGTGTGTTACTAGATAAGTGCCTGGACCTTGATCCGGAGTTTCTTCCGATTTTTCTGGCTCACTGGCCCAGCTTAGTGGATAGGTCTTTTGTAGATCGCCCACGTCTTTGGCCACATCATAGCCCTTGCCGTTGGTCAGCTCTTTGCTACCCTCATGCAGTTCTTCTGCTTTGGCCATCATGGCTGAGCCAATGGCCTTCATCAAACCCGGGAACAGCTTGCTAAAACGCTCGTCATTCCATTGAGTATCATGTCGACGAGTTTGATCTGCGTCCACAATCTGACGTGTCTGAGCATGCAGTTGCCACTTGCCTTCCACATGCTCCATGTTGGTCTTGTCTGTTACTGAGATAACAGGACCATCGGGTGCGTAGTTTTGGAACCAACGCAGACCACTGCTTGAGCCTGTGCAAAAGTTGGCCTGGTAGCCAGCTGAATTGTTGAATGTGTAGCAAGCACCGTAGTTCAAGGGCAACACCACTAGAAAACGACTATCATCGATCAGCACAACTTCTTTGCGCTCACGCTTGTGCTTTTCAATAACTTCAGCATCGGCAATACGGCGCAGTTCTTCGCGATAGTTCTGCTTGTTAATGATCTGTTGTATGTTCTTGATACTGCGGAACTTGTTGAAATCCTGGTGTTCTGGCGCTAGTTTGCCGCGAATACTCAGTGCTTTCCAAGCACCCAGTGCGTCACCACCTTCGCCTGATATGTCTTCGTAGTCTGCTTGTCCGTTGGTGTACAAGCGTGTGAGCCATTCGTCAAACTTGCCGTCTGCTGACACATCACCGTAGCGTGTGCTACTCAATGCACCATCTAGTAGCTGGCTCCATAGCTGTAGTGCTTGTTCGGGAGTGGGACGCACGCCTAGACGTGCCAGTGCGGCCTTGGGTACTGAGCCATCATTGGTCATGGCTATGTAGATCTTCTTGATCATGCCAGGATCTCGAATCTTGGCTGCCACGTTGGCTTCTTTAATTAGGTCTAGGGTTTTCATCCTGAAATCAAACTCCGTTTGAAGAATCCCAACACTGTGCCCAACTTGGCTGTGTCACCGTTGCTGAGATCCTGTAGTAATTTTTGTGCGCCCTCATGACGTTCACTGGAATAGCTGGCTCCGCCGTAACGGCTACGAGTAATTTCACCAGTTTCTTCGGGATAATAGTAGGCCGCACTCATCAAGATTGCTGAGTTGATGGCACCCTTGATCCAGTCTGGTGGTTCTTTGTTGCCTGATTCCAATTCATCTAGTCCGCGCTGTAGATACTGTAGTTGTTTGAGTTTCTTTTCAACTTTTTCAAACGCATCGTTTTTCAACATGACTCCGGCCATGCCCTTGCCGTCTGCAATGGCTGCCTGCATGCTCTTGGCCCATAGGGGACGGAACTTGTTCATCAGTGTTTCTTGATTCATTGACTGCTGTTTGGGAGCCGCTTGTTTGCGATCGTTGCGCTTGTTGCTGGCGTACTTGTTTTCTGTGCCGATCCAGTAGGAGTACTTTTCCCACTTGCCGCCTAGCTGTCCCTGTAGAAAGTCCAGCACATTGCCGCCCTTGGAATCGTTGAATCCCACGGGGTCTGCACCAGTTGATGCCAGTGCTTCATAGTTGCCGTTACGTGCTTGTATGGCACCAGATCCTTTGGGGCCAGTGACCAAGACCCAACCTTTGGGAAAACGATTTTTTAGATCGCTCCAGCTGATCTTGGTGATCTTGCCAAAGTCTTGATTGTGGCTCAATGCTTGATCACCGTGCAGTTTTTTAATAACTGCGGCAGCGCCGGGATGTGTGCCCAGTAAGGTCAGTGCTGAACTGGCTTCGGTAATGATCTGTTCGCACAGTTGGCTGAATAGTTGTATGCTCATGATGTATTTATCTGCCCAGTAAACTGCGATGTGGTCGAGCGTGGCCTAGTTCGGGAGCGGCACGATTGTCTGTACTTTCGTTCTCGGGCCATGAATATATGTAGTGTCCAAACTGATCATGCACCAACAGCCAGCGTATTCCGTTGGCTGAATACTGATGTATGTCTGCGGTATATCCGGGCATGCTCTGTGCAAAATCTATGTCACCATCACCTAGATCATCTCCATTGTCACGTAACCAACCGGCTACTGCATTGACTTCTTGCGGAGTGTTGGGACCTTGTCCATCTAGGTTTGCTATCATCCAAATACGATCAGTTGGAGTACGAGTCATTGATGCAAACAGGTGACGTCCCAGTGTGCGTATGGCACGATTCATATTGCCGGGCAAGTTGGCCACTTGATGGAATTCGGGATTTTGTACACCGCCTGCTGTGAGTGCTTGACCAGCTACTGCGGGCAAGTTTTCAGTGTTGACATGCTGTACAATTTGATTTTCAGCTTCTTGATCCGGAACTGGATAACCAGGATCATCGGGATCACCTTCTATGTCACGCAGTCGACTCAGCATGTCACGCATGCCCGGATGATGTATGCCGCCAGTGGCCTGCTGTGTACGACTTTGACCAGCACGATTGGTTCGGGGGTCATGACTAGGAGCTTGAGCGCCGGGTTCATCGGCTCCTGGCTCTGCAGGTCGATTGACCAGGGGTTGATCAGGTTGATCTCCAAATAGGTTATCAAATGCACTGAACGGATCACGCTCTTGTGTGGGCTTGGCCGCATCGGAAGAATCTGTGGGTTTGCGTTTGCGCTCAGCTTCTTGGATATAGTCTCTTAGGGTCTTGGTCATGGGGTATACTTGGTTAGCGGCTGTCGCCTATTTTACGTGCTGTCTGTATCTGTTGTGTCATATTTTGTAGATCAGCAGGACTTTGAGGCTGTGCGGTGGGTTTGGCTGGTGTTAGACTATGCAGTTCTGCATTGTTCTTGTTGACCCATGCTGTGGCTTCTTCTGCTGATGCAAATGGTCTAGTAAACAGCTCATATGCTTCACGTTTGCGATTGAACATGCGTATGGCAGCCAACACAGGTTGTACGGGCAATAGACCTTCGCGCACTTTGGACTTGCGGCGTTTGGGCTGTTTTTCCAACAAGCGTTGATCTTGGGCTCGTTCACTGCCGGCACCTAAATGTGCATTGTTGGCCCAGTTTTCGCCGATGATGTCTTTTATTTGCATATGATATTTATCTCCAGGCCTGAACTGTACAGTTAGTTTTAAACAGCCCTGAGAATGAAGAGGCCACGAGGAGGCGTCCGCTATCGGAACTTGCGTTTGCCGCTACGCTTCGCGTAGTAACCTGTAATTTACCGCTGCCGCTTCGCGTAAAAAATTTAGCGTCCGCTTCGCGAATACAGTTATTGTATCCAGTTGATAAGGAAGAGGGTACGATGCTTGTCGTATTTGAAGGCCACTGACACATGATAACATTCTGTAGCCATGTTCCATGCCCAGCGTTGGTATTTGGGGCCAGTGTAGCTGAGTAGCCATTGTTCCACACTTACTATACCTGAAACCCAGTCTAATTGCTCACCGACGCATCCAGGCCATTGAATATCTGCGATATATTCAAAGTTGTGTGTATCCGGAAAATAATTCCTCATACAGTATTTAAAATAGGTCACAAAAAAAGCACCTCGAAAGGTGCTTTTTTGTTACATTTAGATTACGCTTGAGCTTCACCCCAACGTAGAACCAAGTTGGCCAACACTGGTGCACCCTGTGTCAAGAACACATTGATGAACAGCACGTCTGGACCGTTGGGGAATGTACCACGGCCACCGATTGGCGTATTGGTCAATTCCTTGAATGGTGTCAAATCTAGCGAGTCTTTGTTTGCTGGTGAGCTAATGAACGAGAATACAGTTTCACCTGGTTGTGCATATGTATTACGACTTACTGTTATTGCACTACCTGCGTTGACAGTACTGGTCAATGCTTGATTAATCTGTATAAAGCTAGCTGTAGCGCCAGTTGGAGTACCGCTGAATGTTTGATTAACAGCGTAAGTACCTGCGGCGCCTGCGCTACCTGTTAGCTGTAGAGTTACATATGTGCCAGCAGTTACACTACCACCTGTTAACTGCATACCTACTTGAATAGCCGCTGTAGGTGCTGTAGGTGCAAAGGTAAACAACTGTGCAGTGATTGTGGTTATACTCTGTTGACTACCAACTGACTGACTTTGGCTGATACTGAATGTTGAGTTACCTGTTGAAACACTACCAGTTAATACCGCAGTGATAAATGTGCCTGGTAACACACCGTTGCCGCCTAGAACACTACCTACAGCAAAAGTACCACCTGTTGGAGTACCAAACACATAAAGTACAGTACCACTGATGTAAGCACCAGTGGTTGTGGCCAATGCACTAGAAGTTACGGTTGTACCAGTAAATGTTATAGTGCTGGTGCCAGTAGCGGTTACTTTGGTCAATCCCAAGAAACCTGTGCTGGTTGCACTTGATACGTCATCGCCTGCTAGTATGCCGGCTATTGAACTGACTGGTAATGTTGTTGCGCTTGTTGATATAGCAATGTTGGCTGTTGGAGATGCTGTGTTGCTGTTGGCAAATGTTACACTGGTACCAGTGGCAATTTGACTAAAACTTGGCTGACCAGTTTGCAGAGCTGTTGAGTTCAAACTGTTCCAAGTAATACCAGTAGCTGGGTTAAGTGGATAGTTACTTGGGTTTAAAATACCTTCAATAACCACAGCTGAGTTGCTGTTGGTTGAACCACCAACAGTAATTTCAATCGCCTGTAACAACAACTGCGCACGATTGATCAAGTCACGTGTGCCTAGGTCGCCTACTATAGCGTTTGACACGCTAGGTGCTAATCTGATAGCAAACGATGTGGTCTTACGTGTACTGATAGTTGTGTTGATACTTTGATAATTGAAAATGTATCCACGATCAGTATCAAAACCACCGTCTTGCAAGAACGCACTACCCCAGTGACTGATACTAGGTGTTGCTGTTTGTCCCACTAGTATAATACCTGCGCCGGCAGCGTGAGTGCTGGCTGAGCCTGCTGTAAACAAACGAGTAGTGCCAGCTACATATGTTGGCATTGCTACAGCTCGGCTTACACCAGTCAGTGTACCAGCAGTCAATTGCTGATTTACCACTGTTTGAGTTGTTGCTCCTAGTGTACGTCCAGTATAGCTGATAAGTTCGTTGTCCACATAGCAGTAGGCTGGATATGTTGCACTTGCACTTGGAAAATATGTTACATCTGTTACACTTAGTGTATTGTCACCTGATCCGGCTGATGCACTCAAACTGGTACGAGCGGCTTCGTTGACCACTTCGTAGCGAACTGGTTGGTTACCTGAACGCATGTAAGCTTCAGTATTTAAATTGTTGCCGCGCAAACGGTGTACAGTGATGTACTTGCCATCTGGTCCACGCAACATCCAGTCAATAAATCCAGCACCGTACCATGTCCATTGTAGTCCAACCATCTGCATCTTGTTGACAATGATATTGTATCCGCTGGCATTGAATCCGTTACCAGAACCATCACAACGATCTTGATTCCATTGACTCTGCGGTATCAATCTATCGATAGTTTTGACCATTTTGATACCGGAAGCAGAGACTGCTCCTCTATAATCTGGAGTTACAAAGATTTGTGTATCACTTACCACTTGAGTGACCACGTGAGTCATACCTTTGATTACCACACGGTCGCCTGCTATCAATTGGCTGGTAAAACGTGAGTTGGCACCCACCACGCTGTTGGAATCAACAGTGGCAGTTACTGTACCTGCAATTTGGAATGTCGAACTACGACGTCCAATTGCCAGCTGTTGACCATCCCACTGCCAAAACTGTCCGTTTTGTTCGTCAAATGTTCCCAATCGTACTGTAGCACCCCAGTGTCCTGTAATCTGCATAGTACATGGTGAATTGATAGAACCAGTTGTATTTCCCAACACATTGGTTACTGCTACAATCAAGCTACGTTCATCAACGATAGCACCAACTGTATAAGTTCCGCTGTAACCCGTGGTTGTTACGCCAAGCACGTTGATAGTTGCACCTGGTTGGAGGCCATGATCTGTATCATCTGTTATAATTTGTATACCAGGAGTAAATGTAACTGTAGTACCTGCATTGATAGTTGCCAGTGTGGCAATATTGATTGTCAATGTATTGCTGTTAATTGCAACAATATAACTGCCTACTGCAATACCTGTACCACTGATCAACTGACCAACTATAGCACTTGCGGCGCTGGTCACAGTGATAGCCAACGTTCCACTTGCGATAGTGCCTGTTGTGGTTGTTGTAAATGTTGTTATTGCTGTGTTGGTTGCAGTAATAGAGCGTATGTCATAGTTTGGTGCCATCAGCGCACCGGTATTGTAATTGATACTCTTACCAGATTGATAACGGATATATTTTTTGCTCATACGCACTGCCATTGATCCATGAGCTGGACCGCCAGTTCCTAACATAACACCGCCGTCGAACGGTCTGTGTTGGTAGAATGCATCTGGGCGTGAATAAATTACACCAGTCGGTGTTCCAGTAATCTGTCCGCTGGCGCGGGCTGTAAATGTTAGTGTAGTCAAACTTGGTGTTGATTCTACAAAGAATGGACCTTGAGCCAAACTGTGATTATTTGTTCCTGAGTCTGAAGCAATCTGACTGATAATTGTACATCCTGGAACAAATCCATGGTTGGTTGCAAAAGTCACAGTGATTGTACTTAATCCCGTAGTGCCGTTGATTGTAATACCGGTCACATTGCTGTATAGTAAAACAGCATAAGTTCCGTTGCCGCCGGTGCCACTAAATGCACCTGGAGCCACGCTTGAACCGCTAACAATGATAGCTGTACCTGTTGCAACACCGGTGCCACTCAATACTTGCCCTACTGCAAATCCGCTCGAAGTGCCGGCGGCAGTAAAGGTGTTGGTTGTTGCTGTAAATGTAGTGCTTGCAATCGTTTGACTTGAGCTAATAGTCCAACTGCTTCCACTACCACTTACAATGTAAGTGGATGGTAATATGCCGCCACCTGTTAACACTTGTCCGATTGCCGGGCTACCACCGCTTGTGGTTAGTAATGTTCCGGAGATCGATCCGGTTACTGTTGTGGCAGCTGTGGTAATACTGCCTGAACTGGTTGTGCCAACTGCACTGACTGCACTGGCTGTAAATGTTGATGTTCCCACACTTGATCCGGTGTAAAATGCACCTTGACGCAGTTGGGTATAAGTTGAGCTTAGTACATCACCGTTGGTTGTACCAACTTTGGCCTTGGCATAGTACGTTAACACATTATTATTGACTGTGTTGATTAAAAAACTACCTTCAGCACGGGCAAATCCTTGCACTGTGTTCAAATAGCCTTTGATAGTGATCGGAGTGCCTACTGCCCAACTGGCTGGAAAAGTAACTGAGTTGGTCACTGTGATCAAACTTTCACCTACACCTCCTGTACCAGCTGATGCATCTGTAGTAACACTGGTTACTGATTGATCAGTGCCTGGAACTTCGTACACGCTGGGATAACCGCGCATTAGGTCATAAGTCAACCACTTGGTTGGCTGTAGTCCGTACTCAAAGTCAGCGTCCAACATGCTTTGTGGGTTACTAGTACGTGTACGCTCGAATGCGTCTGTACCAATTTCTGGCATACGGATATTTTGGTATGGCTGTTCATATAAAATTTGTAATACATCACCACTAGAAATACTGTTGGCCGTGATCAGAGACAGTGCGGCACTATTCAGCTGTATGATAGTGGAAGTATCGCTATTATCCAAAGAAGTAACAAAATTAGTGTTGTTAACTCTAGGAAATGATACAGTAGTACCAGTGAATGTGGTATCTGCGAAATTGTACAGAATTACGTTTTTAGTAGTGTCTGTAATTACTAATAACTGCTGTAAATCTATCTTGCCAGGTACCTCAATTGCGCCTGTGCTAGCGTTAAAAACGTACTGTCTCAGTTGTGCTTTTGCCATTTAAATCTCCGTATTGACTTATCTTTATTTATCTTTAGCCCAAGGCTGCGGCCATGACTAAGGCCAATGCTTTAAGGTTTACGCCGCCTACAAACAGGTTCCCGCCAATATAGGCGTTTTTTGCCACATTAATGCCACCTGCTGTTATAATTGATCCAAACTGTACATTATTTGCTGTGGTAGCATCAGCTGTGCCACTAATAGTCAATGACGTCAAAGCACCCACTGTGGTTATGCTACTAGATCCTGCAGCCGGTGCGGCACCCAGTGCTATCAAAGCTGCCGCGGCGGATGTTGATCCAGTTCCGCCATAAGCTACAGGAATAGCTGTACCGTTCCATACGCCAGTGGCAATAGTTCCAACTTTGGTTAGGCTACTGTTCAATATCCCTGATGCTAAGGTATCGCCCGACAGTGTACTGGCTGAAGCTGACGGTGCAGATGCCCAAGTGAATCCTGATCCGTTCCATGTTAAGAATACTCCTGCCGAACCGGTAGATGGGTCTGTTACAAATCCTATTGCTCCGTTGGATTTTAAATAGGTAATTGCATTGTTTGAGCCGCCTACAGGGCCAGTTATAGTGGTCGCTGTGCCTGCACTGGTTGCACTGGTTGCAGTTGCCGCACTACTGGCCGTTCCAGCTGTTTGAGCATAGGTCACAGTACCAGTAATCACATATGGACTGTTTACAGTAACATTGCCATTGACTGTTAATCCCGTCAAAGTACCCACTGATGTTAAACTGCTGTTGACCAAGGACAATGGCAAAGTTGTTCCAGTTAAGGCACTGGCTGCGGTAGGGGTAGCATATAGGGTTGGATAAAGCAAACTGTTGTAGTTACTGGTTCCGTCGCCAAACTTGAACAATAGAGTATCGGTTTCAAGACCGGGCTCACCTGCACCCAGTACAGGATTAACTGTTTTCCAGTTACTGGATGTGTCTCTTCTTAGTTTTATCTGCGTATTCGCCATTGTCGATCCTTAATACCTATATTTATGCAATTTTTAAGCCTGCGCTTCACCCCAACGTATAATAACGTTAGAGTTAGTATTTGATCCAGCAACTTTGTATACATTAATAGCTAAAACGTCTGGACCGTTGGGGAATGTACCACGTCCGCCGATAGCAGTAGCAGTAAGCTCTTTTAGGGGTTGTAAATCTAAGGTATCGGTATTTCCAGGGTTCGATACGAATGAAAATACCTGTTCTCCCGGCAGTGCGTATTGCGCTCCAAATTTAAATTGCGGAGTGTCACCTGCATTAATTGTAGCATTAGCGGCCTGTGTAAATGTTATACGATACGTGGTAGCACCAGTTACACTAGCACCAGTAAAGTCAGTAGCAGTACCTGATCCAGTACCTGTTACAATCAGCGTTCCAGCTACACTTGACGATACTACAAAAGTTCCATTATAAGTTCCACCCGTAATTCCTGTTACAGTAACACTTGAACCTACTGGATAAACAATAGTACCCGTTAGTGTATAAGTTTGTGTAGTTCCACCGCCTGAGCTAGAAGCTGCCGTTACCACACTGGCAGTACCGTTGAATATACGTGTGGCTACCTGTGTTACACTTGAACCCGCTGGAAACGCTGTATAACTTGAATTGAGTTTTGTACCAATAGTAGCACCGCTAGCTAACCATGAGCTACTAGTGAAGAACAAGAAGTTCTTGCTAGCATACGAACTTGCACTACCTGCGGCTGTTACAGTTACAGCAATGTTATTACCAGCACCACTAGTACTGTTAGCATTGGCATTAGAGCTCATAACAACCCTTGTATGACTTGTACCACCAATAGTGATATATCCTGTAGTTACACTAGCAATAGTCTGGCCACCGTTAATGTAGGTAGATGCACTTAAGGAATCTCCTACTTGAATTCCGCTAAATGTCCAATCTGCATCAGTTACCAAAAAGTCGGCTCGAGTGGTGTTTAAGGCACGAGCGTAGGTTGTACTACTTGCACTAGTAGCAGTAATTGCAATATTATTTCCTGTACCTGCTGAGCTATTAGCATTTGCATTACCACTCATAATAACACGAGCATAACTTACGCCAGCAATAACAGTGTAGTTAGCTGTAATATTTGAAACGGTCTGGCTACCTGTAATATAAGTTGCTACTGCTAATACGTCAGTAACTGCCGCTGTACCGCCAGCATACTCTGCCTGTGTTACTAGGAAATCACTACGACTTGTACTTAATGCTGTATTGTATGTAGCGGCGACACTGCTGGTAAATGTTATAGTAATATTCTGAGCACCGTTGGTTGCCGCGGCAGGACTGGTACTGGTTCCCACAGCACTCATGGTAATTCTAGTATAATTTGTTCCGCCAATATTAATATATGTTCGTGTAAAGCCGTTAACCGTTTGTGCGCCGGTCAAATAAGTTGATGCACTAACAGTATCACCGACTGCGATCGGTGTTGATGCTAGCAAAGCATCATATGCAGTGTCTGTAATCAAGAAATCGTTGCGACTTGCACTAATAGCACTATTGTAAGTAAGATTGTATGCAGTTGAAACTGATAGACTAACGTTATTTCCGGCACCTGCTGTACTAGTAGCAGACGGAGCTTGATTTAATACTATACGAGTATATGTTCCACCATTAAAACTTTGTGTAATACTCGAAATCGTAGTTCCACCAGATACGTTAGCACCGGTTACACTATCTCCAGCTTGGGGTGTTGGACTTAACGCACTAAACGCCGCATTGGTAATTAAAATGTCTGTACGCACTGTATTAGTAGCATTAACATATCTAGTGTTAGTACTTGTACTAGCTATTACGTTATTTCCAGCACCTGCTAGACTAGTTACTGTTGGATTGATACTTAAAACAATACGTGTGTAAGCACCGCCACTGTAGGCTCTAGTAATACTGACAATGGTAGTTGCGGCATTAAAATTGCCCCCAGTTACACTGTCTCCCGGTTGAATTGCAGTCAATGCATCATACTGAGTGTTAGTAATTAAAATATCACTACGACCTGTATTTGTAGCATTGATATAAGCATTATTACCATATGGTTGTCCTGCGGCAAATCCAATAGCTGTCAACGACTGTACTACTGCGGTATATGGACTACCACTAGCAAATCCTTGTGCGCTAATACCCTGTGATGCATAACCAAAACTCTGTGACGCCGCTGTTTGTGTCGTTGCACTGAAACTTCTTGCGGTCAATGTATTGGTCAATGGAGCAAAACTTCTTGCTGTAATCGGAGTCGTAAATGCTCCCTGTACAGTTGCATTGCTTGTGCTAGTATTACCACTCCAAGTTACAGAACCGCCTGATGCAACTTGTGCAAAACTAGGTTGTCCACCAGCCGCGCTTGATGCTAGGCCAGTCCATGTAATCTTAGTTGGGTCAGTTGGATAATTTGAAGGATTTAAGATACCCTGAACAATAATTGCACCACCACCGCTGACAGTGTCGCTGGTAATTGAAATACCGGCCAATAGTAATTGCGCACGGTTTAATAATTCTCGTTCCCCTAAGTCGCCAACAATAGCGTTACTTACACTAGGTGCTAGACGAATCAAGAAAGAGGTCGCAGGGTCCACACTGGCCACCACTCCGGTTGCCGCGTAGTTAAAAATATACCCACGGTCACTGTCAAACTGACCATCAATCATAAATGCACTGCCCCAGTGACTGATAATCGGAGTAATTGTATTACTAACTAAAATAACACCAACTCCGGTATTATGAGTGGTCGCTGAACCTGCACTCCATGTTCTACTAGATCCTGCTACAAACTGTGTTAATGTTGCGCCGCGAGTACAATTTAATAAATTTGTACCGTCATTATTGTTAAAACGTATTAGCTCATTTTCAATCAATACAGTTCCACTATTTGGAAAATAGAATGCATTTGTCAGTGGTATAGTAGTTGTACTGCTATTAATAGTAGATGACAACGATGTCTTGGCACCTTCGTTAATAACTTCATAGCGCACAGGTTGGTTACCAGTACGCATATATGCTTCTGTGTTTACGTTACTATTACGGAAACGATGTGCAAACACATAATCGCCTGTAGGACCTCTTAACATAAAGTCAATAAATCCAGCACCATACCATGTCCACTGCATACCAATCATCTGCATCTTAGTTACATCTAAACTGTAGCCACTTGGTCCGGATCCGTCTAATGTATCTAAGTTCCACTGGCTCTGCGGTACTATTAAATCAATAGTTTTACAAACTTTAGTACCTACAACATCTGTCACGCCACGATAATCTGGACTTACCGATGCACTAGTATCACTAATCACATTAGTTATCACATGGCTCATACCTCGGATAACGATACGATCTCCAGCAATTAGCTGTTGTGTAAATCTTGTATTTGTTCCAGTTAAACTATTGCTGTTTGCCGGAATACTAACTGTACCTGCAATTTGGAATGTACTTGAACGTTTAACCACGGCCATCTGTATTCCATCATATTGATAGAACATACCGTTTTGGTCATCAAATGTTCCTGAACGCACAGTTGCTCCGTGCCAGTTGCGCACACTCATTACACACGGACTGCCAATAATTGCAGTTGTAGCCCCTAGTACTTGTGATGCAGTTACTTTAAAAACTCGCTCATTAATAATAGTCGATACTGTATAAATTCCATTATATCCTGTAGTTGTTGCGCCAGTGATTTGAATTATAGCACCAACTTGGCACCCGTGGTCTACGTCGTCAGTGGTTATTGTAATGACCGATCCTACAGTAGTTCCGGTAGATGTCATACTTTGAATATCGTAGCTAGGAGCGAACAACGCACCTGTATTATACATAACACCCTTACCCGATTGATAACGAATATATTTTTTACTCATACGGATTGCGGTAGCACCATGTGCTGGACCACCAGTTCCTAATTGTACTCCGCCATCAAGCGGTCTATGCACGTAGTAACTATCTGGTCGACTATAAACTGTACCAACTAGTGTATTGGCAATAGTTCCTGGAGCTCTTGCTGTATATCGTAGTGTAGTTGTACTTGGCACTTGCTCAACATAAAATGCGCCCGCTGATAATTGAGCATTTGAACCCGTACTACTAATAGTAGTTGTGATACTATCACCTGGAACAAATCCATGAGGACTACTAAATTGTATTTCAATAGTTGCAATACTAGTATAGTTTAACGTGCTTGCACTGGCAATAGCTTGTGTAGTAACGTCAGTCAGTCCAATTGCGCTGATAAAATTCTTTGTTGGGGGAGTTACTGGAGTTCCTGAAACTGAGAATGCTGTAACTAATCCGCCAGCTTGCACAGTTAATACTTGGATAGTTGCATCAGCATTGCCGCCACCGCTGATGGTAATGGTGTTGCCGACTGTATATCCCTGACCAGCATTATTGATAGCTACGCCTGTTACTGTTCCTCCAACCCCAATGCCGGTAATATCCACAGTGAGTCCTGTACCAGTACCGCCAGTTGTGACTATGTTTACTTCAGTGCCCAGATACAGGCTGCCGGGAACAAGTGTGGCATTGTCAAAAGTATCCACAGCATTAATTGGACTAGCACCAGTTACTGTTATGGTCACATCATTTGCTGTGGTTGAACCTCCCACACTTGTTCCTAAAATAGTAATAGTATCATTAGCAATATAACCGCCGCCAGCACTTGCTCCCGCTGCCGCGGCATATACAGTATTCAATCTCGAAACATTGAATAATGCGCCCGATCCTGTTCCACTTGTAGCACTTTGTGATAGTCCACTATATGTTTGATTAGTTCCTAATATGGTACTAGTTAATGGACCGCTTAGTCCAACAGTATTGCCGTTGATAGTAGTAACTTGAACTACAGTGCCATCGCCTCGATCAAACACTAAACCTGGAATAATTCCTGTTGTGCTAGCCACGATTAATTGTGTATCATTAATTGCGGCACTAGTTGTTAATTTTGTACTAGCTACTGCACCACCTGCCCCAAACACTGATGTGATCTGTGTACCGGCAGTAATACCTGTACCGGTGATAGGAGCACCTGCTATTGGTGCTGTACCGCTAAATCCAATAAATGTACTACCACTAGCAGAATTTAAATATGTTGTGACAGTACCGCTTTGACCATTAGAATAAACGTTAAACGCTGGATTACCAACACTTGCTCCTGTATAAAATCCGGCCGCACGTAGTTGTGTATACGAAGAACTTAATAGTGTCGGATTAACAGAACCAACTTTACTTTTTGCATAGTACGTGAATACATTAGATGATACTATACTAGCAACAATGAATGTACCTTCTGCACGACTAAAACCCGAGACACTACTAGCTAACGCTTTAATTGTAAACACGTCACCAACACTAAAACTATGAGCCGCTACGGTGGTTACAGTCAGTTGGCTGGCACCTGTAAAACTAGTACCAGCTGATGCATCAGTGTACACACTAACAACTGCTTTATCACTACCTGGTATTTCATATACACTTGGATAGTTACGCATCATACTAATTGTTTGCCACTTGGTTGGCTGTAGTCCGTACTCAAAGTCAGCGTCCAACATACTTTGTGGAATACCAACCTTCATACGTTCCATAGCATCTGTACCGATACTATTCATACGTACTGCTTGTTCTTTACCTTCAACAAATATTTGTATATTGTCAGTGACCATCATACCAGTAGTACTGACATTAAAAGTTATAGTAGTAACTTGTTCAAATCCGTAACTGGCGCCGCCAAAATCACTGTCGTATCCGCTACTATATGTTACTTCTGCCGCATTATCTGAATCACTAAAATTATAAAGAATTGTATTTCTACTAGTGTTGGTAATCAATAAGAAATCTTTAAGTTTGTAAAATCCAGGAAATTTAACATAGCCACGATTTGAAATTTTAGTTGGTAGACTAGATAGACCGTTTGTAATAACAGTGATAACAATATTAGTAAGAGCAACAAATTGTGCAGAACCTCCTAATTCCGGAGTGTACGCTTGTTCGATAACTTGACTTACGCTAGTGTTACGAGCAGTAGCCGTAACATTAGTCAAAATATAGTTTGAAACTAAATCTCGAATAAATGTATGTGCGGCAACTTCCGGAGTCCTATCGCCGTCTACTTGTGGATAACCATTATCAAAATATTTACTAGCATTAAAATATGTTTGTCTATTGCCACCGTGCTTTAAATCACTAATGTATCCTTCCAAAACATAACTAACGTCTCTATAACATTTTTCTTTATTGTAGGTGTAGTATGCAAATGGTGCAATATTGTTTGCTACATTATAGGCAATAAAAGCAATAACTTCTTCTTGAATAAATCTTTTGTTTGCTTCTAGAAGTGCAACTGTCTGTGGTAGTAATCCGGCATTTTGACTATCAGGTGCTATAACGGTTGGAAGCGAACTTAGACCAATATTGATAGCATTGATAATGTAATTGAACAAAACAGAAGTTTGTGCAATGCCAGTCGACTCACCTGCATTACCAGTAATAGTAGTTTGTGTAACTGTTGAGTTTAATCTAGTATAAGTTGTATTAGTTAAGATATAATTGGTAATTCTGCCACGTAACCAAGTTTTAACATCAACTTCTACGGCTGGTGTGAGAATCTGTATAACACCGTTGACATAATAGTTTGCACCCATCTGATAGGATAAACTATTACCGCCTTGAGTTAAATCATACACCATCGAATCTAAATTATAACCGATATCTCTTTTACATTTAGTAGATCTAGTTGCATCGTAAGCATAGTTATAATAGGGACTTGAAACGTTTGATGCATTAGCAAGTATTTGGGCACGAATATACGCATCGGTTTCTGCAACAAGGAAAGCTCTATTGGCTGTTAGTAGTGCTACTGTTTTTGGATATTGATTATAAGCAGGAGGAATCGCTCCTGGAAAAAACTTATAATTAGTTATTTGTTTCTTTGACATTTATCTTCTTTTCCTTGGTTAACTCAAAGCAATGGACATGGCTGTTGCTTTTTTGTCTACATATTTTTTATTCGTTGCGTGTGTTGTCAATGTTGGCGCAGTACTTATCACAGCGTTGCCGCCAACTGTCACATCATTGGTCGTTGTTACTGCACTGGCATTAACAGTGCCGCTAGGCATGGTAATATTACCAGGAAGATAAGTTGTACCGTCCGGCGCAAATGCCCAATGGTTATCAGCTGATATACTGGCGTTGAAGCCGCTAGTTCCAGTGGAGTTAGTATAGAATTCAATACCAAATTCATCAACAAATAGATTGTTGTTACCACGATAGTCTAAGGCAACTTGATCGCCATCGATAATAAGTGAACCTACAGTACTAAGATAATTATAACCAGTTGACGATATCAGACCGCCGCCACTTGCACCTGGTATTACTAAGTTACCAGATGAATTTAAAGTTATTGTTTTAGTACCATTGACTAGTGTGCTAAGTGTTATGTTAGCCGATCCGTCAAACGCTACATTATTAATGTTTTTAGTAGCCGCTAGTTTAGTGGCAGTGTCTGCATTACCAGTGACATTACCTGTTAAATTTCCAGTAACATTACCAGTAACATTACCTGTTAAATTTCCTGTAACATTGCCAGTTAAATTTCCTGTAACATTACCAGTTAGTGATCCTGTAAATAATGCGTTAGTGCCGTCAGTACCATTATCTAATATCTTACTAGTGCCGTTACTAGCATAAACATCACCGAAAAACGCAGGATTGGCTAGGGTTGTACCGTTGTCCAATACACGCAAACCACCGGCTGTATATATGTCGCCTTTTAGATTAGCAGTGATTGTGCCTGCAGAGTTTTGCACCCATAATTGTGTAGCTAACTTGCCGCCACCGGGCGTTTCGCCGTCCATGACCCGTAGTGTGCCATTAGTTTTGTCGTAGACAATATCACCACCGCTATAACTTATTCGGTCTAAATCAACGCTGGCGTATGCTTGTAGTTTTACACTGTGTACGGTTTTGCTCATGGAATACCAGTCCTTTATAACTAGTATTTAACCGTTTTAGTCTTTGCGATAGTATTGGTAATTAACGGTTGTTTCGTTGGTTTTGTGTACCACTGCACCGTTTTTCAAGTGGAAGCGACGAGCCATTTCTGTCTGAGGACTTAGAGTTACGATATTTTTAACGTCTTTGAATTCACCCAATATCCAAGCCGCGGCCTGCTTGAGTAGTTCTGCGCCTGCGCCTGGACTGTAGCTCCAGATAGTGTAAAACACCGCAGTATCTTTGCTTTTATCCTCATTTATCAGCTCTTCTTCGGTAGACGGAATATTTTTAAGCCATTGTAAACAAGTGGCAGCCAATATTTCTTCTCCTGCTTTGAGTATTAGAATTTCAGCAGTGTCATTGATACGTTGAGCCAAGGGAATATGGGGACGAACAGGATCGTCGTCAATGACCTTTGTCAGCGGATCGTCTATAGAGCGTAAGTGGTACAGTTCCATGGCAGGTTTTCACAGTTATTATATACGTACTTATCTCTTTTCGCATAAATCACTAGATATCATCGCCAGGCAGATTATTAAGTAGTTCTCTCAGCTTGCTGGACTCTACCTGCGCACGAACTTTGGGCACTGCGGCGCCTGCCATCGGGTCTGTAATTTCGCCAGTAGATGGGTTGACTGTCTGTCGTTGTTTGATACTGTTCAACAAGGTGCTGCCAGCTGACTGACTATTGTTGTTACCGTAGCTTTCTTCCTCGCTTAGGTCACTGATACGCAAACTGTCTATATTGAACTCTAGATCAATCTTCATACCAACACCGCTTGAACTGCGTGTTTTCATCAGTTGGATTTGATAGCGACCACGCTCACGCATTGCACGACTTGTAAAGATACCAAACACATTATCTGCTGTCTGAATCTTACTCAAACCGCCCGAGATATGACTATGATCAAATTCAACTTCCTCAACTGCTCCGCGATTCAACTGTGCCGCTGTTACAAACACACAGCCCTTTTCCACCGCTAAATTGCGTAATTCTTCACTGACATACTTGTCTTTAATAAACAAGTCTGCTGGTGATATCTTCTTGCTAATCGGCATTAGCAAGTCCAAGTAATCTACCAACAGCACGTCAACTTTACGACCCATTTTGATTTCATACTCTTTCAAGTAAGCACGAATATCGTTGGCAGTTTTACCACTGGGCATGTATTTTACCTGGTAAGATCCGGACTTTTTACCAATCACTTTGATTTTCATTTCAACGTCATCTAGGTTCTTGAAAATCTCTTTAGTGGCCATACCAGTCAACATGGCATCCATACGCATGGACACTAATTCTTCACTAAGTTCCAATGTTAGGTATACCACATTCAATCCAGCCAAGGCCCAGTTGATACCTAAATTGGCCAAAAACAGTGATTTTCCAGCACCTGAACCACCAGCAAATATATTCAACTCACCGCGATTCATACCACCAAACAATTTGTCATCCATGGCTTTCCAACCAGTAGATACTTGACCATTATTGTCTTTGATTCGCATCAGTCGAGCACGTGGATCCAAGAAATAGTCAGTGCCTAGATCCTTGGTCAGACCCACTTGCACTGCTTTTTTGATCATTTCTTCCACGGGACCATATTCACCTTTTTCCAACAGGTCAGCTGACTCTAGAATGGCCTTTTCTAATCCTTTGTGACGGATAAATGTTTCAAAGTCGCTCAACAACCAATCAAAATGTTCTTCACGTAGATCTTGACTGACCTTAAAATCACTGCTGGTTGCGGCATTTACAATATCTTGCGTGGGCATAACATTGTGATCTTCAACATATTTGTTGATAAACTCTGCAGGTGCTTGAAGCTTGCGATCAAACAAACTTGCATCAAAAATGCTTTGACAACGAACAAATGTTGCGGCGTCTGCCAGCATCATTTCCAAGTATAATTTTTGTATATCGTAACTGTAATCTGTATTTTGTGCCATATATTATTGTAACATTTAATTAAAAACTTTAACACCGTAATGGCGTTGAAAGTTTCTTGAGTCTGCGTGATCATTCACCATGGGTTTGCCTTTGATATTTAAACTGGTGTTGAGTAACATTGGGCATCCAGTTCGAGCATACCACTCTTCTAAGAGTTGTCTAAACGGGCTTCCATCGTTTGGTACAGTTTGTACACGTGAAGTTCCATCACGATGCACAATGGCAGGATAGTGGCCAGGATGCCTGCAACGAGCGACCACTTGCATATACCTACTAGTATTCCAACCGCTAGGCATATCAAAGTACATGTCCACATGCTCTTCAAGTATTGCCGGAGCAAAAGGTCTAAATTCTTGTCGTTGTTTGATTGCATTTACTCGATCCTTTATATCTTCACCGCGGGGATCCGCTAACAGACTTCTATTGCCCAATGCTCGTGGACCAAATTCTGCTCGTCCACGGGCCAATCCGCAAATCTTGTTGTCTACTAGATAGTCAACTATTTCTTTGTTGTTAGTACGACTGCCCATATCATATCCCAAGAATGGAGTAAATGCATCCTGAGTCATACGCCACTTGGGATTCTTGGCCAACACTGCACCTATTGAACTGCCAGCATCTCCTGGATTAGGCATGATCCATGTTTTACTGTAATAGTCTCCGGTCAGTCTATTAGCACTACAGTTCAATGCACAACCGCCCATTAACACCAAATTGTCACTGTCAACCAACAGTCTTGCCTTGACCAATATATCATCAAGCCATTCTTCATATATACACTGAACTGCGGCCGCAATGTCAAAACTGTCTTTTATAATCAAATCAGGAGCCCAGTCCATACACCCTCTATGAAGATTTCTTTTCATTTTAAAACTGTCATACGGCCCTTTAAAAAAATCATCATAAATTCGCTGTATATGTTTTTTAGGATCGCCGTATGCAGCCATGCCCATTAAAATATATTCGTCTTCATTGTGCTTCAACCCTACTCGTTGTGTCATAGCACTGTAAAATAATCCCATGCTGTATGGATAACTTTTACTAAATCGTTTTTTAAGTTTAGTGCCGTTGCCTTCCCAAATAGTAAATGTTTCAAATTCTCCGATAGCATCTACAACTATCACACACGCATTGTCAAATCCGCTGGTATAGTATCCGCCTGCGGCATGACTAAGATGGTGATCAACATACTCAACTGGCGCATCAATTTCATAACGTGCCATGTAAATATCAATATCATTGTCTCGGCCTTTCCAGCCTTGCCCGGCATATAATTGTCTCAATGACTTGAGAAAAGGCCGTTCATACCAATAAACTTTTTCTGGATACCCAAACCGTTTGGCATCCGCTACCAATTCTTTACATAAATCTCTGTCATTTTTTATGCCGCTGTATCTTTCACTGTGGCTGGCAAATACCAGTTTTTCGTCAGCAAATACTGCCAGTGCCGCATCGTGGCTATTTGCCGAAATCCCCCAACTGATCATTTGTAGATAAAAGGATCACGTTTCCGCAATTCTTCCAGTCGTTTTTTGAATGCTCGATGCTCTTGCCACATTCGCCAAGGAGATAAAATAAAATCAATTATTCGTTGAACCATTTTTTTGCCCTCAATTGTATTTTAAGATTGTTTGATTCTTTAGCTGATACTATCAACCAAAGTGTCGCTAACTTGCCTAGTTTGACCACAGCATCGTTGATGTCTTTGATACCTTCGGGCCAGTCAGGCATGCTCACACCCCACCCAAATTCCAATGCTTGTTCTAAGGTCGCTTTGCCAGCGGCATCCTTATCTGGTACCAGTACAATTTCTTTTCCTAACTGCTTTAATAACCAGTTTTGACTGTCTTTTATCTCCGCTCCTAGCAACGCACACCCATCAATACTTAGCGCATCAAATGGGCCTTCGCTAACAATCACGAATTCCCTATCGTCTTGTTGACTGTCTAAATTAAAAACGTATCCAGGTTGTTGTTCGCTTAGATATTTAGGTTTGGCATCGTTGATAGCACGGGCAGTCCAGCCTACAATCTCACCTTTGTATAAAAACGGAATAATAATTCTATTGTTAAATCCCACCTTGTTAGTCCAGTAAAACGGATAATCAAAAGGATCAATTTTTCTCTCAACTAAGTAGGCAACCGACTCGGCAAACTTAGTCGGAACTGCATAATCTCCATCTGGCAGTTTTAAAAATGTAGTTAGCTCTTCAAAACTAATAGCATCCAGTGGCAGTGCCCTAACATCGAATTTAGGAATTATACTACGAATTTCTGCGGTATTGTTGTTATCTAATCTAAGTGCTTCTAATCTCAGTTGGCTAATAGTACCGTCGGGAATATTCAAATCTCGCATGAACTTGTTCATGTTTTTGCTGATGTGCCTACCAGGTTGCCAACTGCATTTGAATCCACAATTGAAACAATGATAGCTGACAGCATCACCTGCATTTACTATGAATCCGCCACGTTGCCGCTGGTCATCGCAACAGACAGCATTGAACGATATCCAACCACTTGGAGTATGTTTACGCTTGCCCGGAAGGTATTGTAGTAGTGTATCCGCGATTAGGCTCATGCCTAAGTATAACAGATTCTGCGTTAGGAAGCAACGACTTTGGTAATTGATCCGTAGACCGCGGCAGCATTTTGTTGACTGCCATAGGACCAAACATCTGGATAGAACCAACTAACTCGCATGTAGCTGTAGTTCTTGCCTGTGACCGGGTTGAGAACCGGAACAAGACTAAATGGTATTGTTTGGCTAGTAGGTGTAGTGCAGGTAAATGACTGCAATTTTGGAGTATTGAGCCAACTGCTCACTGAAATGGTCATATCCTCGGTTCCTTCAACATACACAGTGCCGATAAATGCATTCAAAGTAACTTGAAAATTCATACTGGCAGTTGATTGAGCTTCGTAGAATTTGCAAGGGATAGCCGAAGTATGAGTTATCACATTGCCCATAAAATTTATTTCACTGGCAAACTCATCGTGTATGACTGTAGCACGAGTTTTAGGTGAAGCATTGGTAATAAATTGCATAGTACCACTTCCGCCAAATTGGCTGTCGTTGTACAACATAACTGTGTTGCCCGATGTGTTTACAGCGGTAGCACTGTAAGTTAAAAACTGATCGCTGAGTGTACTAATATCTGCTATTGGAATAATTATCTTGGCCAATCCCATGATTGTGTTGGCTATAACAACTCCAGTTGCTCTTAACACAGTTTGCTTGGCAAAGGTTACGGATATTGTAGTGGTAGCTGAGTCAATGTCTGTGTTTACTGCACTTACTGTAACAGTTCCTTTGATCCCAGTACCAGTGATAGTGTAGCCCACAGCAAATCCATTACCTGAAATATTTGCAGTAGGTACAGTGATTGTTGTTGTTGACGCTTGGCCAGTTGTAGCATTGACAGTTGCGCCAGTAGCAGTGGCACTGGTTACTAAAGTCATAGGGTAAGGACTATTATTCAGTGCCTTGCCTCCAGCATCCATGATGTTGACTTTGAGATTTGACAGAGTTGATAAATCCAAACGTTTCTGGTCAACGTTTTGTATGTCAAATTCTATGACATTGTCAACACCTTGATAAATTTTAATTGTTTTTGCGTACACGACCTTGTTCTCCACAGTGAATCCTGCCAAATCAGCCAATAGTACTACTCTATTAGGATATAAATAACTTTGAACTTTTTGCATTACCAGGAACCTTTATTAGTAGTATTTATGGCAAAACTAAGAGACGACATACAACAAAATCTACCCTTCATCAGTGTATTAAACTACGGTGATAACGAATACGTGGGTATCGTAATCAATCAAGATCAGTATGTTACTAGCTTCTATGATCTCAACGCCTTAAGAACTCCTGAAGAAAAGACAGCATTCTTAGAAATAGGAGAAGTTTGGTGGTGGGAGTCAAATCGCCAGTTTCCTATCAGCATATTTTGTCGAGATCAAATAGGACCGTATGCTTATGCAATCAAAACATTCAACAGCAAAGATACACGTATTATTCTAGGACCTGTAGTTAACCTAATGAACTTGACTATGAAACGTGTTAAACGTAAATCAGTCCAGCTTGTTCGAAAAGTCCGATAATTGTTCGCAGATTAAATTCATCTGCACCACAATCACATGTGCATATGCAACAGCATGTGCCTTCTTAAAATAATACTCGTCAGTCGTTGGTTTCACCCATACTTCTTTCATTATGTCGTTCCACGATTTGTCTAGCAAGTGTTTTTTCGCGGGGCGTATTATTGCCAGGCAAGCCGCGAGCTGTTCGATATCTCTCGGTTTCAGCGTCCTCAAGACTCGCCCGTGCCCATTCACGTGAAATAGCAGATTCGTAAATTCGTCCTGTTCCAGTAGTTCCCATGGTGGTTCTGTCTCCATTAATTTTGTCAAGTGTTGTTTGTCTTTGACGCCTTCATACACGCTGACATTCAAAAAATCTAATTTAAAATATCCTCGTTCTTCGGCTGTCTTGTAGTCAATAGTGCTTATACCGCTGACAGGATTGTACGGAATACTAGTACAGTATACACCGGTATTGTGCTTTTTAAAAGTACCATCCAAACTGGCGTCAACATGTTTTAACACACTCAATGCTTGTGTTCTATCTGCAAAATCAATATCAATATCAGGCATTTTTAATTTTCTTCCAGCTAGAATTTCCGATGGTAGGGTATCCAATATATTCTTCGCCAGTTTCCATGTCGACTAATTTATATTTTTCAGGACAGCGTGTATAAACAGTTAGAGTAACTGGTAATACTAACTCTTTTACTTCAGTTCCATCTTTTAACTTTCTTGTCTTCATATACTGGACTCCTTAACTACTTGCTTCACCAGTTCGGAATCTGCAGATAGCTTCTTAAATTTATTCAACCAGAAAGGAACATCCATTACTGCACTGACTGCCATCAATTGTTCATCGTTAAATTTTTTCAGCATGTCCTTGCCACTGGTACAATTTAAAACCAACCAAGGACTTATCTTTCCGTCACGAATGTCATAGCAAGCACGACTTAGACTAACATATAAAAAATAATGATTGAATTGCGAGTTATTATCATTGGCCCACGACAGCATATGACTCACACTGCGTTCCAGTGCAACTTCAACCGGTTCATTTTTGATCAAGTGAACAACATAGTCGTCATACAGTTCGTCCCTGCACCAATGATCTAGTTTAACTCCACTGGTAACTACATAGTTGATAAACTTATCAGGATATAAAGGATTAACATTGCTGACAAAGCTGCCGAACTTGACAAAAGCATTATAGTAAGGGCTACGGGCAAAATCATCGTATGTTTTGTCGCCTTTGAAGTTTTGACTCATTTTGTAAAAACGATTATAAGTGTCATATCCTAACATTACATGTTTTTCTGTCCTTGCCAGATATCTACGCTTCTGTTCGCACACGTGAACAAATAGAGTTTTCTCCTGCATGAACCCTTTGTTACAGTGTTGACAGATGAACGGTTGGTTGATCAATGCCATCATTTAAGTTTCTTGGCAATAGTAGCTTCATCCATCCCGTGACTTCGGGCTAGATCCTTAATTTCTTTATCAGTAGACATTTCAGCCAGCAATTCAATCTCATCAATTTTTTTGTCAGGCATTAATTCTTCAAGGAATCTTGCTCGCTTGCCGCCTTTGCTGTCACGTTTTTTATTAGGTATCCACTCATGAAAGAATTTGGTTTTGCCATCATAACTGCACATACACAGCAGTTGCCATAACAGATTAGGATGCTGTTGTAGTACAGACCAATGTTTGTTGTAGTACTCGTTTACTGTTAGAATAAAGTGCTCTTGTATCTCACGGTTGTTGGTTTTTACACTGCTGATATAGCGATTGAGATTGTACATGTCGCCTTTGATTTCTTTACGCTCATCCTCTGTGGCTTCGGACCAAGCAGATCTGGCGCCTAGGTCAACCAGTGGTATAATTTCTTTAAAAAGGTCTATATGTTTGTTCATCTTTGCTCAACTTGTATATCATTATAGCACGATCTAAAGCCTTTTGTAAAGTGGAATTGGTTTTAGCCATCAGACGTATTTCTCCCCACATTTTATCTTCTATAATGTGTTCATGCAACGGTCTGCCGTCGCTAGTTCGAGGATCCGGATATTTGTATCCAATCAGTTTCCTTTCTCTAGGATCTTGTCCAGGTTCTCTACCATATATGGTGTTGCCGCCATCTGGGCTTTCGTATATTAGCGGTACGCCGGGTTTGAGATTGCCCATTATTAATCCTTGGGCAATAAGATAGCGTCAAACGCCAACACAGTTCTATGTCCAGTACCTTTCCAGGGATACACTGTGTGAGGCAAGTAACTGGGAAACAGAATAACAGTGCCCGGAGTGGGGGTATATTTCCATGTGTCGTTCATAATAAATTTACTTACATCTTTTCCATGTGGTAGTCGGAACAATATTTGACTGTCACTGGGCAAGCTACCTTCCGCAAGTTCAGGTGCGCTGATATAGATATTTCCACTTAGATGCCCGCCTGGATGACTGTGCATTTCTTGGTAATCACCGGCATATTGCCTAATGGTCCAGGCGCTGACAATCTTTGGTCTACATAGTTTTAATTCTTCAGTACCGCTTTGCTGGCTGATCAGTTCCATGTAGCCTTTGCAGATATTTTCAAGCCAATTGACTAACCAATCAACATCCATGCCCAACTGATTGGGATACACTTGTACCTGTTGCCCTCCACGTATACTGAGCATGGGATTGGTACTGTCATTTAGCTCAGGATGTTGATGTAACATTTCAGCTAGGTTGAATATCTTGCTGAACTCTATCGGAGGCACTTGATCTATTGCCAATGTTATGGGCTGAAAATAAGCAATTTTGAGGGTCATAGTATTTTATCTAACAGTATGATTTCACTTTGTCTTGAAATTTCTTTGACAAAATATGCACAGTCCGGCTTGTGTCCGGATTTGATAGGAGTTGCTAACAGCTGGCTATTCTTCATCTTGGGGAAATACCATTTGACATCGTTATAGAAATTAACAATTTGTATTTTCTTAAACTCAACCCTAAAGCTACTCAGCGGATTAAAAATTAATGCTTCAAATCCTCTATCGTTTAGACTTGTCAATGGCAGGATCTCAATGTCGCATCCGCTTTGACTATCACCTACTGCTATGCTCCAATCGATAGGCATAGCCACTTCATCATCACCGATTCTCAGTACCATTGCTGGACTGTTGAAGCTTTCTAAAAAGATCAAAGGCATAAACATAAAATCTGGTTCTTTAGGATCACTGTTGTCCAATACTGCAAATCTAGTATTTTCGTCCACTTCCTCTGGTAAATTGTTCAATGAGAACATCTCATTATCTAGTGTTAAAATCTGCATGTTTTTTATTTAGACCAATCAACCTTATCAATATTGAACGGGTATTTGGCCTCCTTGTAAAATTTCTTACGCTCGGTAAGGTGTCTTTTTGCGTACTTGCATGTGGACGTTATGTCCCATATCTGTACGAAATCTTTGTCTTCTGCCTTACGGATGCCTCTGCCTATACTTTGAATAACTCTAACAAACGACTTACCAGGCTCAAGCAGTACCATGTTAAAGATCCTAGGAATATTAATACCAACAGCCGCGACGCCATAGGTCGCAACAATAATTTTGTTATCACTGGTTTTAATTTCATCATATTCCTCTTTGCGATCTTTTGTTTTCACTGCACCTGATACAAATACTGCATCTGGTAACTCGTTTATTATAAATTTGCCTGAATCAATTCTATTAACTAGAACTAGAGTGTTGCCTGTTTGAGATATTTTTTTAATTAACTTTGAGATATAGATCATCCTGTCATCGTCAGTGACAAGATATTTTAATTCTTCTGCATAACCGTTAAATTCAGGTAGATCAATCATCTGCACCACATTAACATGGCAGTTTGATAGTACTCCCATTTCCTGCAATTCGTGTGCTTTGATGCCGCCTACCACTGGACCTATTGAAGCAAATATTTGTTCGCTTTCAAATTTTTCTTTGGGAACAGTTCCTGTTAATCCCCAGCGAATTGGCGCATTACACAGATTTTGAGTGAGTAAATTTTTAAGAACTTCGGCCTTGGCCATGTGTACTTCGTCAACAATTACACATTTAACACCATCGAGAAATTGTGTCAGTGTTACAATTTCATGCTCATGATTTTTACTTTTCTTGTCTAATATGTTCAGACTTTGCCATGTGCAGATGGTATGTGTCTTGTTGAGATCTTTTCGATCACCATAGTAAACACCTACATCTAGCCCCACAGCAATAAAGTCTTCTTCTGTCTGTTCTACCAGACTCTTGTTGGGAACAATGGTAATTGTACGCCCTAACTGTTCGCACAATTGACTCAAAGTTGCTGTAGTAATGGTCTTGCCAGCACCTGTTGCTATCTCTTGCAGAGCTTGAGGATTGGTTAAAAATGTATTAACAGCTTCGACTTGATAATCACGCAACATGATAGGCTGGCCTTCTTGTTGATGTCCTTTGGGCCACACTTTGCCTTGATCTGCCCAGTATGTTTCTGTCACAGGTTCAAATTTAAACTGCGGTGTAGTACGTAGATCTTCAACATCTTCGATGGTAATTCCCTGTTTGGCCAGGATTCCTAATATCTGTTCCAACTGACTTAGATAACCGTTGCCGCCAAGTCCGAATAAACTGACCATGCCATCCCATCGCCCCAATTTGAATGCCGGGTGATAGCGAGCATATGGAATCTCATACTTAAAGGTGTTGGCTAATTTCTTGCGAACATCCAATGGCAGATTCTCAATTTTTATGTTGACTTCATCTTTGATTATCAGTCTTACTGCCATTTGCCAACTATCCTATTTTCAAATAAAACTTCCTTGTCTGACCATTCAACTACAAGATCACAACAGTTAGAGTATACTGCAATCTTGCCATGACGTAGGCCCATTTTGGTATCCAATGTCAGCACACTCATAGGTTGCCACATATTTTTAAGGAAAAATTTCGGTAATTTTCCACTCATGACAACTGCCACTTTTGTACTTGAATCAAGATTAGCATTATAGGATTTTTCCTTTATCAACTGATTAAATGTTGTGCCAACCTCGTCGTTGGGCAATCTAAAGTAAACTCCAATGTTGTCAAAAATTCCATTTTTTTCTAGTGCATCTGACAAAATTTCCAAATTTTCTACATATTTGCCAGCGGCTAGAGAGTCGAACACTACTAACAACGGTAGTCTCTTTAAATCTATTAATGCACTGATTATTGAAGCCAAGTCATAAGTTTCTTTACCCAACCATATTCTCGACTTGGTTCTATTGGCGATGATTTCTACGAGATTTTCACCGAATTTTCTGGGATGTTCCAGACTGTATTGATAGCGCATGCCACGGTCGACAATAATGTTTTGATCGATTGCTGTTTCTATTCCCAAGTCCGCAGAAATGTGTTTTTGAAAGTTGTTACCAGGCATGTTGGCAATTAGAAACTGATCGGAGATATCCTGCAGAGACCAAGATTTTATGGTATCGTAATGAGTTTTGACTGTAGAGTCAATTTCAAAGTTCAATGGCGATAATGCCTCGACCAGTTTGACAATATTCTTTTCAGTTAGCTCTGCATAGTATTTTTTGCCAGTTGGCCCTGGTTCTAAATTTTCACAATGCTTGTTCAATTCAACTAACAGTTTACGAATTTGCGAACTAAAGGTAAACTCTATGGTCAATGCCAACACGTCTTCTGGAGTTTTTTCAATATAGAGTTTTTTAACCTGCTCTATGTGTCTAAAGCTTCTTGACCACTCAGGTGCGTCCAGAGCTGAAGTAAGTTCTTGTGAAAAATCTGATAATTTTTTCTGATTTTCTTTGAGGATTTTTATCAATAGTCTACTTTGATTTTCTGTAATGAAAAAATTGGCCAAGATAGAACCATAGAGATTGTTGAGTACGTCAAAATCTCGTTTCGCAAAAAGATTTTTAGCATAGTCATCAGGCTGATTAATAATCTTTATTAATAGTTTATCTATAGTAGTCATGTTAGTTAGTATACACTTATGGTATTGATAATGCAACCTTTTAGAAAAAAATAGGCCTCAATTTTATTTAAGGCCTACAGTCTCACTTTCGGGCGAATTGATTATAGTGTAGCGTCTTCCATGCCCGCCACACGTAATTTAACGATATTAGTCAGCATCCATTGTTTCTGATCAAGTGCTTTAGTGATGCCTAACCACTTGTTGCGAAGCAAGGCAAATTCGTTGATAATTTTTTCAAAGTCAACAACATCTGCCTCGCCTTCTACAAACTTTTCACAATCTCGACTGCTAAGAGCACGTTGATAACTTTCTAAGTACTTGCGAAAATGCTGACTCTTGAGTCTTCTGAGTTCAATGTTGAGATATTCTAAAATTGCTTCAATTTCCTGTAGTTGTGCAAATCGTTCTTCAACTACTCCGGGCATTGCTGCCGCGGCACGTTCAACATTGCCAGTTACTCGGCATTCTTTTTTAGCTTCTAATAGTTCAGCTTCAAAATAAACTGCCGCATCAGGAATATTTGAAATATCTTTTGCAACCTCAGAATACCACCCCATCAAAACTCCAATTCGTCAACATCATCTGCATCATCACTTTCTTCATCCATGTAATATTCAATTGCTTGATCTAATATTGGATCTACTCCCATAGAACCTTGCATGATCCTATCAGTAGTTCCAAAATCTGCTAGTAAATCTACATAGCGTTCAGCTACAACTTCAACTTGCTTTTTATCAATGTAGTCGGAAAATAATACCCAGATGTCACCGATTTGTTGTTCATTCAACATGTTCTTCTGTCTCCTCAGGAATAGGTGTTGTTAACGTTTTGATATGAAATTTGTTCATTATCATATCTAATTTATCATCTTTCCATTCTTTTCGGTAGAATTTGAACTCTTCACCTGTCTCTGGATCAACCCACTTGAGTCTATTGCCTTCTTGTTTCAGCAAGCCTGCCTTTTCGCACATATCAACCATACCACTGTAGGGATTCATACCTGTTTCATATGGAATTTTAATTTGTACAGTTTCAAAAGGTTTGCTGTAACGAGTTTTCATAATCTTGCAACTTGCACGAATACCCATTACTTCACTTATTTTATTGCCGTCTTCATCCTCTTTGAGTTTGAGCTTTTTCATAGCAACTACGATTGAACTTGCATAGACAAAGCCTTGACCGCCCGAGATCTTGTCATCTGGATCAAACATGTCTTGGCTGGCATACGTGTGATTGGTACAAACCATACCCACGTTGTAACTACCAAACATGTTAACACAGTTACGCACCAAACTGGTAAGTGCCTTAGGTTTACGGCCCATGTCTCCTTTCATATCACCAGCTTGGAACTGGTTAATGTCAGTAGGGGTAAGCAACATACCCAATGAGTCTATGACAAATAAGACTTTGGGACGCTCTGCCATTTCTTTGTACTCTTTCATGAACTCGTGAATGGTTTTAGCCACATCATCGATCATAGCCATATTGAGTTTGAGCAGTTTGTCTTCGCTGGTGTCTACACCAAGTGCGTGTAACCAAGTTTCGTCCAGCGCATTTTCTGTGTCAATCAAGATAACATAAATGCCTTGTGCCTGTGCGTTGCGCACTAGATTGCCCGAACAGATAAAACTTTTACCTGCGCCAGACTCGCCGGCAAACACTGTAACTTTGCCCAGTGGAATACCTTTGTGAAAATCGCCACTGATCAGATAGTTAAGTGTATAATTGCCTGTACTGATCCAGTCTGTTGGATCATTAAATCCAACACCAAGCCCGTCAATTGACTTGGTCAAAGTTTTTCTAAACTTTGATAAATCGAACGCTTTAGTGGCCATATTAAACGTCCCTATCCATTTCGCATGCTTCACGTACCAGTGAAACAACTTCGTCTAGTGTGTTACACAAGATTTTGGCATTGACATAATCGCCTTTCTTGTTGCGTCCACCTGCTTCTACCATGAAGCCATTATCATACATATTAATTGTAAATGATTCATTTACCTTAGTCAATTTGTCACCAAAAGACTTTACTGTTTTTGCTGTTGCCATGTGTTTCTCCTAAATAGATAACCTGGGCGTACAACTAGGTTGCAGAGGCCCAAGCCGTTTTTATGCCTTTTGACGATTGCGAATCATTGCCAAGATGTCTTGGGCACGATCGCCGCTGGCTGCCGCTTCAGCTTTTGGGGCTGGTGCTGGTGTTGACTTTGCAACTGGTGCAGGAATGTCATCCGGATCAATGTCGTTATCTACCGGAGCACTTGCTTTAGGAGTTGACCTAACAGGATCACCGGTATTTTGACCAATGCCTGCTGGCTTGAAGTATTGTCCCCAACGTTCCAAGTCATATGCTTCGCCGTCAACACTTGCTTCAAACATTTCTTTCATAACTTTCAACTCAACTTCGCCTGGTTTCTTTGGCAAGAAGTCTGACAAGGTATACAAGCCATGTTGTTTGACAGCGGCGTTTTCGATGTCGCTTAGTGGACGCTCACGACGTGCCCAACTTGATGTTGAGTAGTCAGCATAACCGCCTTTTGAAGTTTTCTTCATGCGATAGTCTAAACCATGTACAAAGTCAGTTGGCAAGTCTTCCAATTCTGGATCCACCAATGCCGCACGGATTGATTGGAAAATCTGAGGACCGATAATGAAACGACGGATTGGATTTTCGGGGGTTTCTTTTTCTGCAAGGCCGTCTTCAACAACAAAACCTTGGAAAACATAACTACGCTTTTTCCAGTATTTACGACCCATATCTTCCAATGCTGGATCCTTGAACCAAGGACGCACTTCTGATAAGATTGGGCAAGTGTCGCCATACATTTCCATGCAGGGTACTTGTACTGTGATATTTTTGCTTTCAGATTCGCCTTTGATGCCTGCAAAGGGAAGTTTGATCATTGCACGTTCAACCCAGAAAAAAGTGTTGTCTGAATTGCCGTCTGGTAGGAATCGTAGAGTAGATTCGCCGCCTTCTTTGAGATTCCAAAACGGATAAATTGAATTATCTCCGCCTGTACGTTCTCCAGAACCTTTTGATTCTGATGCCTTAAGTTTTGCTCGTATTTCAGCTAAAGTTGCCATAATTGTTCTCCTATTAATAGCCTTTGATTGCTTTTTGTGCCTATATTTGTTTTACACCTGTAAAACAAAAAGTGCATATACACAGTATACGCACTTTTATTTAGTTCTACAAGAGGAATTATGCTCTAAATGTGAGCAGTTTACTCAATTATCTATGATGTACTAAGTTGACAATTCTTTTCAAATCGTCGTAGGTAGTTGTTTCAGCCATGGCCTGTTCCTTGCCTATTGTGACATGCACATCTTGAGGATTGCCAGGCTCTGCGTGACTAGCATGATCCATTGATGGTTGGGTCTGTTGCCCGCTTGGATCCAATTTATCAATCATCATCAACACTTGCTTGACGTGGTGTGGTTTGGCACCTTTGTAGGTACCGTTCTTAAAATCTTTTAAAACTTTGATTTTGGCACGAGTACCGCCTATGGTAAAATTCTGTTTCTGGGGATTAAAGAATCCCGAGATCGATTTGATTATTTCTTTAAGCGGCTCGTCATGACTTTGTTGCATTGGTTTCATTCCAACTGTGGTACAGGCTTCTGCAAATGTCATGGTTCTATGGCCAAAGTCTAATACATCGTCTGGTTGTGCTCCACACTCCATTGCTTTGATCAGTTTGGCCTTGACTCGAGACATAGCAGTACTTTCAGCCATTGGAGGTGCCGGCGGAACTGCGCCTGGTACAGGGGGAACAGACCCTGCATCGGGCGGCGGCATTGCCATATCAACGGGGGGAGCTCCTGCTTCTGGGGGAGGCATAGGTGCTGGGGGAGGCATAGCACCTGCGTCCGGCATTGGAGGAACTTCTTCTCCACCTATCGGAGGCTCTCCCTCATCTGTTTGATCCAGTGACTTGGCAGCTATAATTTCCTGTGCAATCTCTTTAGCCTTGGGTGATAACGGCTCTCTAATTTTTTCATCTGCCACATGTTTAAGATACAATTTGATTGCTGTCCCTGCATCGTCATCACCGCTCAAACTTGATAACTCGTCATTTAGATATTCGCTGTCAATTATGCCTTTAATACTAGCAATAGCATTCATTCCGCCGTCGCCTGCACTGAATTCTCCGTTTGACATCAGCTGTTTTAGTTGTTCAAGTGCTTGAGACCTTTTCTCAATGTCTGGACTAAAAAGATTATTGTGGCCGTCATCTTCTGCTTCAGTCATAATGCTGTCAAGGAATGATTCAAATTGATCTTCTGGGCTTTCTTTCAAACGTTTGCCATCTTTGTCATATTTGCCTGATTTCTTCTTGGCAATTGCAACAGCGGCTTGTATAGCGCCAGCGCCTGCTTCATCTAGCAAATCATCTGGCGTTACTTCTTTTGTTGGGATAGATGTTTCATCAACTAAACGGAAGATGTAAGGAAATGCTGTTTTTAATTCTTCGTTGAATGTGCGTATTGTTAGTCGATCAATCCAATCACTCATGATGTCTTCTGGTATCATTTGGTCTTCTTGATCTTCAAATGATTCAGCAAATGTTTCATAGTATGCTGGACGTTGTAACATGTCTACTTCTTTTTTAACTGCTTCAATGCGCTCCAGCACCCGTGGGGTGATGTCGTTCATTGCTTCTGCCAGTGTGGAGTTGCGTGTAACATAGCCTTTGAACTTGCGTAGTTGAGCCAGTTCTTCGCTTAGACTGGTAATATGTTTGCCGATTGCATCATAGGGAATTCCGTCATGTTTGAGATGTTCAGCCATTGCACGAGCACCACTGAGATGTTTGAATGGATATTTGAAACGTTCACCTTGTGAGTTTTCAACATAGATGCTGTCAATGTGCATGGTGCGGCCAGCGGCAATCTCTGGATTCACCGGTTGACTGTGTTTGATCACTAGGCGTGCTTCGCCTAGATCCTGGTAACTCATGCGAGCGTTACCGTACATCTTACTTTCCATCATGGGTTGTTGTTGCGATAGCATAACTGGTTCTTCCTTAGGTTTCGCTTGAAAATTGTAATCACGTTTGTCTAGATGATCTTTGCCGATATTTTGCACATGGAATTTTAACAAGCGATTTTTGGCAAATTGTCTAAAACTGCGGATAAATCTAAATGCTCCGTAGTGCTTGCTGTCAGCCAACTGTCCGCTGACTTGAATAACGATTCCGTCATCTGCATCCAGCGTGATGGCAATAGTTCCCAACTTTTCTCCGTCATCTTCGTATTCAAATTCGAAAAAACGTGCATCGGGAATATCGGTCTTTTTGCTCAAAACACCAGCATTTTCATCACCGATCTTGATATTAGGAAACCGTGTTTCAATCTTCCCATACAGATCTTGTGCAATTTTATTTAAATTCTTGTTCATGTTATATTTATCACATACCCGAAGATACGAATATAGGCATAGGCGGTTCAAATTCTGGATCTTCAGCCCAATCGCTGGTAACTCTAATACGTTCCAGCACTTGAGGATCCCATTCTGCTAGCACTTGACTCATACGTACTACCAAAAGCAGGGCAGATACTAGATCATCGTGCTGTCCTTCTTTGGCCTTGAACGTAGTGCCTGCGGCTATGAAAGTTTTGAGTTCTGATATCAAGGGTCTGCTGTTTATGGTCATTTTTTCCTCTTCAACGAGGAATTTTGTTTTAGCGCAAGTGGCTATTTTGTTACCAAATGTGGTGTTGAATCCTTTGCGGAATTTTTTCACATGCCCTTTACGTGCCGGCTCGCTGAGAAATATTCCCGGAAAAGTTTCTTCTCCCAAGTTGTCAATAACCACCAGTGCGCTTTCACCCACAGTGTTATTTTCCACACTCCAGTAGATACTTGAATAACTGTTTTCACCAATTTCGTCTGCGATATATTTCAGCACATCTCTAAATATTTTGACCTGTTGCTGTATAGGAGTAATGTTGTGTTGCCACTCTGCTATCTGTATCATGGATGGCATTTCAAACACTTCAATGGCACCGTAGTCGCCACCTGTGCCTAGACTGGGATCCAATGCCACAAGATATACACGATCCTGTTCGGGTTTCTTATACCATCGCACTTGCCCCATTTTCCATAGCGGATCTCTGCCCACTAGATCAATAAGTTTAAGTGAACTGATAAGTGTTTCATCATACACGATGAATTCACAACCGTACTCACGACGGAAACGTTCTTCGCCGATACGTCCGGTCTCAACACGTTTCCATTCCTCATCCCGATCTGGGTGTTCATACCACTCTGCCCGGAATCCGTGAAATCCATTGCGACCTTTGCCGTCATCTCGTGCATTGCCAAACTCGTCAAATAGGTCCTGGCTTTCCTTCCAGATGATAGCAAATTCATCTTCATCTGAGTTAGGTGTACTTGTGATAATTGCTCGTCCACCAGTTGCTAGTGTCGGCGATATTGAAGTCCAAAATTCTGTAGCAATGTTAGGTTGTACGAAAGCAAACTCATCGCAATATAGTAAGGATATGGACATACCACGACCGGTATTACCAGTAGTAGTAGCTGAAACAATTCTAGATCCGTTTTCAAATTCAATGCTCCCTTTGTTGTAATTGACAACCCCAGCACGTATGTAGTCATCGCATAATTCGTATCCATAACGAATACGTTGCATAATCTCCTGTGAGCCTGTGTATTTGTGTGCGGCAACCAGAATAGTCTGATCTGGATGAAACATAGCAAACCATAATAGATAGCCTGCGGCACAAGTTGTCTTGCCACTCTGCCGCGGCAGCATATTAATGTTAAAGCGATAATCATGATAGGCCTGCAATAACCTTACTTGATAATCGTAAGGTTCAAATTTTACCTTGCCTTTGACCGGATGCTGTATATGGAAAAAATTCCTAGCAAAATGCAGGTATCCATTGGTAGGATCAGCACAGGCCTGCAAGTGCTGTACCTGCTCCTCTGTAAACTTTTCTTTGGTATGCGCCTTTTTTGTTAAGACGCCGTCGAGTGATTTTGCCATATGTTTATTTAATCAAAAAAATAGACCCCTAGGGGTCTATTTGGCACTGGAAACAGAGTGCTAACTGCGACGAATTTTTTTCTTTTTCTTAAATTTATCTTTTATGCTTCTTTGATTTCTTGATACATTGCTGTCAAGCGACTGACCAATGCTTCATCAAATTGGCTTGGCTCACGTAATGAGTTAGTACCAGGAGCACGTGATACAGGGCTAATCTTGCCTTTGCTATTCATGTCGTCACCGCTGAATGTAACAGCCTCTGCACCGTGTGTATGATGCTTGTGACCACCGTGTGCAGAATTGCCCCAACTTTCTTCATCGTCATGGATGACTTCTTCCATCTCTTCATCGGGTGATACAGACAATGGACTTTCATCGCCTTGCACATTTAGAACTTCTTCAGTTCCCATAATTGGCTCATCGTGACCTGACTCTTCGCCGGCTTCAATATCGCGTAGGATATTCATAATGCTACGAAGGCCGCCTTCGCCCTGACCGTTGACATTGATAGTCATTGACACATTATCTGGTTGGCCTTGATGTGCCTGTGGTCCTATTGACATAATTGCGCCAGGCATGGGCATTGCGCCACATTCAGCTACACCTTCCTCGATAGCATCCATTTTTGCTATTAGATCTTTTAAGTTCATTATCTTGCTCCTTTAACTATAGCAGGCATATTATTTTGCGTTGTGCCAATAGTACTCAAGTGTTTACCATCTTGCTTGGATTGTTTTTCTTTACGATATTCTGGAGCAAGGCCTGGAACACTGTCAGCTAGGAGTTGATCATTGTATCCTTTAAACTGTGTACCCTGATGTTTGGTTTTACCCAATTCTTTTAATAGATTATATTTGTACTCGTCATTGACCATATTGCCGTTGTTGCTGGGATCTTGTTCTCGACCAATAAATGCTTCACCTGTAGGATTGTCATGCTGATGATTAATTTCGTTCTCAAGCTCTTCGTACATGCTGTGTACTTTGACGTGATTGTGTGTTACTCCCAAACCCACTGAGATACGATCACGTATTTGCAAGCTGGTAGCTGGATAATTAGTTTCAATATCATACACAGTCATTTCTGTATTTCTGTGCTCGGGGAAATCTGATTGACGCTCGCTGATCGGAGTAGTCTTACCAGAAGATACTTTGCCGCAATGGAATTCAGCTAGACTAGCTTTGATCTGCGCCACAGCATCTTTGGTATGATCCCCGGCGATCTTTATTTTAAATTCGTATGTTTTTGTACTTTCTGTCAAGTAGTGTTTGAATGATTTCATAGTATGATCCTAGTCATATATTTATTTTAAATTCTTTAATTTCTCTAACAAACTGTTGCGATCTGTGATAATAACGCCGTCACCTTGTATTGTAACGCTGTCGTCATTATTAGTATCTTGATCTAATTTTTGCTTCTTAATCTGCAAGTCGATCATTTTTAGCTTTTTATCCAGTTTGGCAGTTTTGGCTTGAATAGCATGACCCAGCATGCTGGCCGCAACTTCAAATAACCTACCGCTGTATCTAGCTTCTACATTCATGCCCAAATCCATGATGTCCTCGTAGGCATCTTTGGCTTTTTGAGCCAGTTCATCCAGCTCACTATCACCCAAATCACCCAAGCCTTTGACCTGTGGCAGTGCAGCCGATATCTTGTCATACTCACTGATATCGCGAAGAAACGGTTGCGCTAGATCAGCTTTGGCCTGTTTCTTTTCTTCTTCCTTGACAATCTTCTTGCTTTCGGGAAGATTCAACACTTCTTCTAATTTCTTTGTCATAGTATTACTTATACCTAGCGGTGACTGAATATGTCATTTTCATTGAGAATACGAAACTTCAAGCCCTGTTGCTTGCACCAAGCACCGGCGGCAGCCCATTTGGCCTGATTCTTTACAAACTGTGCTTGATTAAATTTGTTCTTGCCCACCCGCTCTAATATAGTTTGACTGGCAGGTTTTATCTCAATCAGTTCCAGTAGCATGCGGCCATTTTTATCCACGTACTGTATAAAAAAATCAGGCACATAAACAGTTTGGCGTTCAGTAAGGGGGTCTCTATAGGGGATCTGTACAGCTTCACTGGCCCATTTGACCACACTGTCGTTGTTGTCGCAAAAGTTCATAAAACTCCACTCCCAACTGCTTCTGTAGGTTGGCATCTTGTTGCCCACATACTTTTCTGGGTTTTTCATACTGAACTTGCCGCGAGCAAACTTGGCCATGTTATACCAGTATGTTACGAGCTTCGAATGTATCAGTAACTACCGCAGTTCTGTAGCCCAACAAACTGGTCTTTTCTCTATATGCATTTAGAACCTGTGCTATAACCTGGCCCAACTGAATGTCAGTTAGTCCTTTCAATTTATCAAGTAGGCTAAACACTGAAACATTTTCTACTCTAGCTTGATTAAGTAAAATTATAGCAGTTGAACTGGCACTGCTATCATCAAACCCTCTTTTTGCAAAAAAACCTATAGCGGCATCTATCTCGGCTGCGGGAAAACTTACCTGAGTTGTAAAATAATTGTCAAAAAACATTTTGACATCAGTTGCTCCTGCATGTGGGGAGATAGGAAGATTACCTGTTATCATTCTGTAATTCCTGATGTTGTGGCTGTGGTAGACGCATTTCCTGCAGTGTTATTTTGTGGAAATGAAATACCCGATAAACCTCCTACGTTTGTGCCGGTAGGCGGAGTTAGCAATCCTGCTGTACCCGAATCATTGATAGATGGTTGTGTATTCTGAGCGCCGGCTATCTGATTTATCACACTGGCCAGTATGGATCCACGAGCACCTTCTAAATCTAAACTTTGTACAAAACTGGGATCTATCACAGTTGGATCAGGATTAATACCCAGAAGTGGACTAGGACCTTTATCATAATGAGCTTCTCCGAATCCTTCAACACCTCCGGCAGGATCTTTGTTTGGATCAACTGCTCCGATGTTATAGCTTACTGCTTCATACATGATCTTCATGTCAAATTCGCGTGTCTTTGTGTCAGCGTAATCAACTCTGTTGTGATTCCAACTGGTGATTATGGGATTAGTTAAAATATATTCAACGTATTCGTGTCTAGCTATTTGATAGATTTTTATATAATTAAAGAATGGGTCTGTACTGCCATTGTCAAGGCCGTAACTGGTAGGAATATAGTCATAGCTCTGCATGGCATTTCTTGCATATGCTCCCGGCACCTTTGCCGACATTGGGTCTGCATAATAGTAAGTGTAGTAGTTTTGCCACAACTGATTTATCAAACCCATATTATCATCATGAAACTTGACTTCAATCTCACCGGGCTTGTGATAGTACTGCACTATCTTTTTTCTATTGTATTGATTCAGCGTTTCTGTTTGTACTGTATAGTTTGGTAAAGCTATACTCTTGACCAGCATGTTGATCTCAGCACCGTATCGCTGTACTATAGCTGTGTTCTGTAGAGCGCCTGTATTGATTCCGAATGCCACATGAAATTGAAAGCCAAACTTGGGAGCGAGTCTAAATTGATCAGCATTAAACAGATCTGCCGCGTGACGTTGATCTCGCAGATGGGTAAATGCATCAGACTTTAATTTATCATTACTTGTGAATGCCATACAGTATTTATTCTATGTATAAAGTGCGTAGTTAATGGATAGTCAATAAAAAGCCTGCAAGTGCAGGCTTAGTTTTATGAACCTAGTACGTTGCGACCAGTTTTAACATTGTTCATTACCGGTGTTGGACTACCGATAGCTGGAACAGGCGCAGTTTGTACCGCATTGTCAAAACGTATTGATAAGTCGATCATAGCTGGACCTTGTTCACTATATTTTAAATCTTGCCAGTTAGTTGATTCAACATAGCATCCATAACATAACCATGTTTCTAGTACACCCGGAGCAACATTGCCGTTGCCTCCGTCTAGAATTTCAATACGCATGGTAAACTTGTAATCACCAGCTGACGCCGCTGAACTTTGTTCAAAGAAGTCAAACTGTTTCTGATTTTGTTCGCCTACTAGCTTGCTAACAGCACCAGTGACATCATCACGTAGTTTGATAGGAATTGGTTCCCAGCTTGGCTTGCCTGCATAGTGGATTTTGCTGTTGTAGATTTCAATAACTTGATCAGTAAATTTGACCTGTGGGCGAGATGCTTCTGCAACTTGCTTTGTCAGCTCAGTTGTAGGAGTGCTTACACCAAAGTTTTCAAACATGATACGAAATCTATATTTTAACTTTGGCATCAACATGCCCTGTGAAGCCGCGCTTTGATCTGAAGCTAATGGTACTGTGAAGTTTGATAGTGCCGCGATTGCCATTTAATTTCTCCTTTATTTGCTACCTAAACCAGCAATAGCGCCAGTGTTCTCTAAACGTAATGGAATGTAAATAAATTCCACTGCCTTGACTGGCTCAATAGCTATATCAACGTGTAACTCATTAGCATCTATTCTGCTCGGAGTATTGTTAGTTGTATCGCATACTATCAAGTAATCGTACAAGGCTCGTTCTCCTGTGAGATTCAGCATTAATTTTTCAATTTGTTGTTTGATTGAGTTACGTGTAATTGTATCGTTTGGTTCAAATACATATGGTTTAGCAATAGCATTCAACTGGTAGCGTAGATAAATTACCAAACGTGCCACATTGATACGATTCACTGCACTGGCAACTAACGAACGTGTAAACTGCCCATATACAACTAGACCTGTGCCACCAATATAGGTAATAGGATTAACCTGTACTTTGGCCAGCGTATCGCGTTGTCCTGTGTTTAGTGATGTTGGCATAAACACACCTGTTTGTCCAACAATGTAACCAACTGAGTTTGCATTGGTAACTCCACCGCGACGTACACCTGCTGGTGCAAACCATGGATAACTCACGTTGTCGCTTAGTGCGATTGTGCGTAGCATGATATGGCTTGGAGGTACAGCAATATTGTTGCCGTACAAGTCAGTGGTTTCACCCCATGGATAGTAAACTGCTGTATTACTGTCAGTTGTAATCAGACCAATTTCACCGTCACCTGTGGCATTCTTTGAGTTACTGCCCCAAGCACTTAGGCTTGTTGCATCTGGTGTCAAACGTGCCGGAGCATCTGCTACGATAAATGATAGTAGACCGCGTCCTGTGTTTAAATTAACCAAAGAACTGGTTGTTTCAATATATCCTGGGCAACATAGTAAATCGTAAGTGAGACTGTCTTCGTTACGCATGTTTTGATTGCTGTTGATCAATCCGTTCAATGATGCTACCACCACTGCACGTTGACTCTTACGGCCAAACTGTCCTACACCTAAATAATCATTAGGACTTGCTGTTACCCAACGATCTGGATAGTAATAAGTCATGTAAGGAGAACCACTTAGGATTGTGTTTTGAGCGGCCACATTAACATAATTAGTAACATACTTCTTAACGTTGAATCCTGAACGACGTGTGTTCCACAACAACATACCTTTTGGATACAGTGCTGGATTAGGACAGTCAAAATCTACAAAGTCACTAGTAATCAGTGTGCCAGTTGCGGCGCCTGCAATAGTTTGTGGACTGGCTGCGCCTGTTTTTGCGCTGGCCGAGTTGGTGCTGTCATCATACCAGCGAGCATCAGCAAACACAATACCATTTTGTGTAGTATGATCGCTGTTGACAATCAGTACCCATGCTTTGGTCAATGCATTCCATGTGTACAGCGTTGGCCAAGCTTCTGTATTGCTTGAATTTAACCATAAATCACCGTGCTGTAAACTTGCACCTGATGAGTTAGTGGTTGGTTGCGTAGCAGAAATAATAGGACCATTGATGTCTGTAGTTGTGGCACTGTTTGCATAGCCAACACCTTGGTTGACAACAACTTTTCCTGCAGTTGAGCAGTAGCCTCTCCAGCGTGTGCCATCATTGATCATGATGTCTAAATCAGTGATCACTGTGTCATACCATAGGGTACCGTTGGCAGGAGTTGATGTAGGTGCTGTTGGGCTCACTGTTACCCAAGGAGTATTACTAGAGATTGACAGTGTATTGGCCCATGCTGATACCAAATACTTGCCGTCGCTGCCTGTTGAATCAGGAGCGGCAAAGAAATTGCTGATACTGATAGTGCCACTTGTGGTAAAGGCCTTGTTTAGCGGAGTGTTAGTACCATCAGTAAAGCGTATGTCACCACCCTGTGTATGAGATATAACAATCTGATTGTTTGCATTAATGCTGGCTACCACGTTGGTCAATGTTTGTACAGCGGCATTGAACGCGGCCACAAATGCCTGTGCATCTGATGTAGCGTTGCCCGAAGCAGTAAATGTAACTGCCGCACCACTCACTTGTGGTGCTGATGTTAGTGTAGAACTGCCTATCTGACTAGATGCCACAGCTACGATTGTGTTCGAACCGCTAGTAAATGTACTTGCTGTGATGATATTAGATGTTACAGTTGTAGCACCTGTTGACGCACGATAGTAAATTTTATAGTTGGCGTAGGTTGGATAGTTGATGCTGTTGATTGTTGTGAGTGATTCTGTATCGTTAAACTTGACATAAACTTGTCCCACTGGTATGTTTGCACCGCCACCTAATGGATCCAATGCAGCCATCGCTGACTGATTGTTGGCATACAACTGTGTAACTGAAGTTTGTTGTATCCAGCTGGCAGTTGTACCATTGTACAAACTGATATTGAAGTTGGCGCCTAGATTGACTGTAGTTGTTTTGATCCATACTGAACCTGACGGGAATCCTGTAGTGCCGGTCAGTGTGCCTGATGAATAATTGCCGAATTGTGGAACTTGATAATGCGGTGCAATAACCAACACTGGTGGATTATATGTACCAGCTGTAATACCCAGTGTGGTCAACGACATTGTGCCGGCTGCGATAGTAACCTGAGCACCGGTTGAATAGATATTTAGGAAACCGTTGCGCACACTAGATGTGATACCTGCTGAGGTCAATGCTGAGCTGGCGTTGATCGCTGTGGACAAACCTGCCAGCGTTGTGCCAGCATTGGTGATTGTGTTGGCATTGATTATTATTGTTTGACTGGCAGTAAATGTTGGACTTGGTGCAGTTGAAGTGATAGTTGGCTGTGATTTGGCCCAAGCAGTTGTACCAACTTGTACCCAACTACTGTTGCTGACAGCAATAGTTGAGCCACCTGTACCGTCGTTTGCTGTATTTTTTGTTTTGTACCATAGAATATGTGTGTTGGTTGCTGATGAATTTGCAACCACGGCATAGTTACCTGAAGCTCCGTAGCTGGCCAATGGGCTATCATACACATCTAACCCATCAAACCCTGTTGACGGACTTAGGTATGCTGTGTTGGTAATAACTAACAGATTGCCTATTGACTGCTGTTCTTGAAATGTTTGTCCGTTTGTTGCAGTTGCCGCATTGGCATTCCATTCAAATACACCATAGTTTGTGGCAGTTGTGTTCCACCAATATGTACCGGCTGTTGGCGAACCTACTGGTATGCTGGTTGATCCTGTCAGTTGTCCGAGGTCAACTGGAGCACGTACCACATAGGCTTGATTGCTAACACCCAAGAAACTGTAGGCAGCTTGTAGACCGTATTCATTGATCTCACCTGCATTTACTGGATTGTTGCTGGCGTCTGTTTGAAAGTAAGGTACACCAAATGTGGCACCTAGGTCTGCTTGGCTGGTCAGTGTATATACTACACCAGCGTTGGCAGCCAACGTGCCCGGGGCAATTCCTGTGCCAGCTGAATTTGCTTTGTTTGCTTGTGAAGCTACTACGATTAGGGGTATGGTACCTGGGGCAGCGGGTGTATAGAACGATTCATTTACAACCGTTACGCTAATTCCTGGTGAACTTAATTGAGCCATTGTGTTATCTCCATGATGACATGCTGTTAATGTATTTATGGCATTTGGACTTTTTGGTGCAGTTATACTACCACAAAAAGGGGATAAAAAGGCTTAAATAATTGTATGAGACCACTGTGTATGTGCGGCCTAAGGCCAGCCGCTGTTAATTATCACAAAAACGGACGTACTTACTACAGACGTAAGTGTGAAACTTGCCTTGGTGGCAAAGGAACAGCACGATGGCTTCGTGCTGGATACAAAGTAAAACTCAGTTGCGATAAATGCGGGTTTAAGTCACAGCACAAAGAAGTGTTTGCTGTGTTTCATGTTGATGGCAATTTAGACAATTGCCATCATGCAAATCTCAAGACTGTATGTGCAAACTGTCAGAGAGTCCTACATAAAGAGGGCGTTCGTTGGCGTCAAGGTGATCTAGTTCCGGATCTATAAGCAGTTTGACCTGTTGATAAAGATCGTCAATAGTGCCATTGTTATTGAGCACAGCATCAAAACTAGTACCAACCCAAGCAGTTTCACTTGCGTGGATCATTTCAGTTTTTAACCAGTCTTGTGCATTGGCACTGCCTCGATTTGCCTGTACAGCAATGTCCAACCAATGTGGTTGAATACCGCGTTCGACACACACAATTTGTCCACCTGCACTTTTGATTGATTTGATTTCGTTAGGGAATCGGCAATCACTAATAACAATATTGTCTGTACTTGTGCGCAGTTTGTTTTCCAGTGCCGCAATCCACATGTCATCGTGGAATCCCTGACGGCAAACTTCTGTACCCCAGTATTGCAAGATCCAACGCGGAGTCAAATGTGGCATGCCCAGTCTTTCGGCCCACCAAGGATCCACTTGTTCTCGCCATTCACGGGCCTGTTTTGTGCGGCCTTCCAGCATGGTTCTGTCCCAACCAAACACTGCGCTCACAGCATCCTTAAGACTGTTGGCAAATGATTCTCGTCTAAACCCGTGAAAGTTAGTTAGATAATCTGCAATAGTATCTTTGCCCGAGCCAATAAAACCGCACACACCTATGATCATAAGAATCCCCTGTAAGTAGTGCTAGTATATAACACTTTTATTACAGGGGTCAATATATTTTTTAACCTATTACGAAATAATAGCCCGAACCGCCGGGAACTAGCATTTCTAATTCCTTGTCCAATTTTTCAATCATCTCTTTGGCTTCGCTTTTTAGTGCAGTTCCGTTCAATGTTACAGGACTGCTAGGACCCGATATTGATCCAAACTTGCTACGTGCCTCGCCCAGCATTTCTTTACTAGTGGCCAAAGTGTAATCACGTATCCATTGTTTGGCGTACGGATCTTGTAACAATACCCAGTCAGGGCGATAGTTATAGGTCTGCACTAGAATCTGTTCGCCCTGTGCAAAAGGACGTTGTAAAATGTTCAAAATGTGTGTGGTAGGCTTCCAAAGGAATTCTATATAACTACCAAACATACGCCCCACTAGTTTCTGATAGCCAGCAAATGCATCGTATGTGGCCAATCCGCCCATCATACTTCCACTCATCAAATAGGTATTGGTATATGCTAGATTAAACGGCTCAAATAGCGTGCCGCCTGCACCAATACCAGTTCTTGAGCCAATAGCTCTACGAAACACTTGACGTACTGTGATAACTTCATCAGGTAATCTGTATTCATTTTCGTCCTGTATTAGTTCTAAAAACATGTAGCTTTCTTCTACAGCGTTGGGACTGCGCTGACGCATTCTATTTAGGGCACGATCTAGAGCCATCTCATAGTGAACGGGATCAAGTTCTACTTCAACCATACCATCGCCCAGCATGAGTTTGACGTACTCAAATACTTTGTTACGCTCTACAGTTGATGTACTTTGGGTGCTTGACGGTAGTGAATCTGCCATATAATTGTCCTCGTACTATATTTAGCTATCGATAAATATGTTACTATGCCACGCTTATCCCTATACAAACCAGAAAAAGGCAAGGACTACAAGTTCATTGACCGACAAGCCTCAGAGATGTTCACTGTGGGCGGAACTGATGTGTATTGGCACAAATATCTAGGTGCCAATACATCAGCTGAAAATGCCACTGCGGCACAGCCCAACTATGCCAATACCAGCGTGACCAACATACAAGATCTGCTGTTTTTAGAAAACCGAGATCGCACCTACGATAAAGAAATCTATAGAATTCGTGGGCTATATCAAGTTCAAAACATTGACTTTAATGTTAGTCAGTTTGGACTTTTCATTGAAAATGACACAGTCTACATGACTGTACACATCAATGACATACAAAAAATTATAGGGCGCAAGCCCATTACTGGTGATGTATTAGAACTGCCACATCTACGAGATGATTTTGCCCTAAACAATTACAATGTCAGTTTGCCCAGATACTATCAAGTTACTGATGTGGGTCGTGCAAGTGAAGGATTTTCAGTAACCTGGGCTCCGCATCTCTACAGATTAAAACTCAAGAAGGTGGCCAATCAACAACAGTTTACATCTATATTCAATGCACCCATTGCTGACAGCAACGGTGATCCTATAGTTGGTTCCAACACCACCTTGGCCGAGCTACTGAGCAACTACAATACCATAGTAAATGTGGGCGACCAAGTGGTGGCACAAGGTCAAGCAGATGCACCAAAAAGCGGTTACGAAACAAGACAATTTTATACATTGGCTGTAGATCCTGCAACAGGCAAGCCGGTGGTTCAGACAGCCGACGAGTCAACACTGGATACCAGTCAGATAAATTATCTTGCAAACGAAAATGCCGGAGTTCCTGTTCGCACAGGTTACACTGGCTATTTGATAGGCGACGGAATTCCAGACAACGGCTATGCCTTTGGATTTGGTATACAGTTTCCAGAATATCCCGGTGAGAATGATTTTTATCTTAGAACAGATTTTTTACCCAACAGACTATTTAGATTTGAAGGCAACAGTTGGATCAAAGTAGAGGATGCAGTGCGTATGGACATGACACAGACTGACTCGCGCAGTACCCTCAAGACCAGTTTTATCAACAACAACAACTACACTTACAACAGCGAAGTGGCTACCGATGTGGTCAACTTGGTTGCAAATGCTACATTTATCAACACTAGAATAACTTTTGCGACAGGCAGCGTGGCCAAGTATGCTGTGATCAAAATAGGCGTTACCACACTGGGATTTGCACTGAGCGATTATCCAACAACCCTGTACACTTCATATAACTATATCAGCCCAGTTGGCACTACCAGTGCTTGTTTACGAATCAACTTGCCCACGATCAATGGCATACAGCAAGTCATACCTAGTACAGGACAGTGGAGCATCACACTATATAACACAAGAGAAGCAGAAAGATCAAGTCTATCTACTGCACTCAGACCTAAGGCGGATTTCTAATGCAATGGTTCTATGACGGGCAGATAAGACGATATCTCACACAGACAATTCGTGTGTTCAGTAACTTTGTGGTCAAATATGGTGATGGCACACTGCATCAAGTGCCTGTAACTTACGGTGATGCTGACCGACAAGTTGCCAGTATATTGAACAATAATTCAGAAAACTCCATCAGTACTATACCCCGTATAGCAGTGTATATCACAGGTTTAGAACTGGATCGTAACAGACTGGCTGATCAAACCTATGTGGGCAAATTGCATTTTCGTGAACGTGATGTAAACAGTGCAGGCGAATACACTTCAGCACAGGGACGTAACTACACAGTGGAACGTTTGATGCCAACTCCATTTAATCTAAAAATGAAATGCGACATCTGGGCATCAAGCACTGATCAGAAACTGCAAATACTGGAACAGATACTGGTGCTGTTCAATCCCAGTCTTGAAATACAAACCACAGATAACTACATTGACTGGACCAGTATCAGTGTGTTAAATCTAACTGATACTACATGGTCCAGCAGACAGGTTCCCCAGGGCGCTGACACAGCCATAGATGTTGCTAGCTTGACTTTAGAATCGCCTATATGGATCAGTCCGCCAGTCAAAGTCAAACATCTTGGTGTTATTACAAAAATTATCACCAACATACATCAGGGATCAGGTGCATATCCTGCAGGCTATATAGACGGACTGGGCATCGATCCTACATTACAAACAGACGGAGTGGCACCCAGCTTGGGTCAACTGCTGGCTACAGAAACTACCACTATCACAGGCTACACCATTCAAGTGTACAACGGACAGGCCAGATTGTACAGTGGTACAGATGGATATGTGCCCCTAGCACCCACTCTGGATATTCCTGCAAGCACTGGTAGTCCTGTAGATTGGGCACAACTGTTCCAATTGTATCCTGGACAATATACCGCAGGTTCTAGTCAAATATTCCTACAGCAGTCCAGCGGAAACTATGTGATAGGAACTATTGCAGTCAACAGTTTGGATACAAAATTATTGCAGATCAATTACAATCCAGACACTTATCCCAGCAACACGGGTATTGACAGCAACGGGTATCTCAGCACAGATACTGCACACTACAACGCCGCTGCCAGTCGTAGGCCCAATAGCCCTGGCACATTTGATGCTATTATCAATCCACAAACCTATGTGCCCACTGGCGCTGTGGCAGGAAGACGATATCTTGTGATTGAAGATATTGGCAGTAGTATCAATACCAGTCCGTCGTCTGTGTGGGGGTCGTTGGTGGCTCAAGCCAATGACATTATAGAATATACAGGAACTGTATGGCGTGTTATTTTCAACAGCAATCAAGAACACGATACCATGGTGTGGCAAACTAATATATACACAGGAGTTCAATACTTATGGAACGGTGTTTCATGGGTCAAGAGTTTCGAGGGTGAATATACTGCCGCACAATGGAAAATCATATTGTAAAAGAACAAATAGTCTGTAGCGGAGCATTGTTTTATGCCAAATCTACGAGACGTTTTCTACTGCTACAAAAAGCTACAGGTAAGCATGAAGGTACTTGGGGCCTAGTGGGCGGTACCAATGTCACAGGCGAAACGCCTTGGCAGGGTCTACAGCGTGAAATTACCGAAGAAATTGGTAGTCACCCCAGCATAATAAAAACTATTCCGCTAGAAACATTTGTATCAAACGATCGTGTATTCAACTTTCACACTTACCTGTGTGTAGTTGACGCAGAATTTGTACCTGTGCTAAGTGATGAACATCAAGGTTGGGCATGGGCTACAATGGATCGTTCTCCAAAACCTTTGCATCAAGGACTCCGTAATAGTTTTTCAAGCAAAACTATTCGCACAAAATTACAAACTGTCTTCGATCTAGTGGAGTTAATCTAATGTTTGATTGGTTTAAAAAGAAAAAAAGCTGGGTAAGATTTTATTCCCTTGATCAAAATGTATCAACCATTTATCCAGTTATAAAAAATACACTTGTTGAGCGCGACTGGAACGGATTAGGTAATCTTGATCGCAATCGTCCTGAACAAGGCAATCAAACTGTACTAAATTGTCCGGCGATAAAACAAATTAATCGAGCGGGCTATGTGATTTGTGCGCCGGCTGATTTTATTATCAAAACAGGCAAGGGCCCTACAGATATATCCTGGGAGCATCCATTTTCATTCAAACGTCACAGCAACAAATATACATTTGGCGGCACTGATTATTACATCAGCTGGCACAGTCCTCCGCAGGTTGAACCGTTAATACCTCGAGAATGCCCGCACAGCGAAAAACAGTATCATCATAGTGGGGTTAAAGTGGAAACGCCATGGCGTGTCAAAGCCAGTGACGATATTGTATTCCTACAAATTCCAGTGACTTATACCAATGAAGAACGCTTTACTGCGGCTATTGGCATTGTTGATCCACGCTACATGCATGCAATCAGTGTACAACTATTTTGGCATATAATTGAAGGCGAAGTTCTTGTCAAAGCAGGCACACCGCTTGTACAGTATGTACCGATCAGCAGAGAGTTACTGAACAGTAACAATATAGAATTTATAGTTGATAGTGCAGACGACGTCGATCGTGAAATAGAGGATGCTTATGTGTTTTCAAATCACAGCCGATTCCCTAAGACAGATACAGTGGGTAACAAAATCAGGATTATTACTGACCTGTTTCGCTATTTTAGAAACAAATATCCCAAGAATAAAATTTAAATTTTAAGTCGAGTCAACGGATCTACGTTGATGTCACCGCTGATAAATGTGTTAAACGACAGACTAAATCGCGGTTTGTCGCCAATGTACTCTTCAACCATGTGCTCTACATTACTGGGGAATATTAGCATAGTACCAGCTTCCGGAACTACTGACCAACTACGTGAATTATACAAGTTAGACTCAACAATATTGTATTCAATTGTGTCATACTGGCTGGTAATAAATTTAATGCGGCCGCTGTCGCCTTCGCTGTCAAGATAAACTACACCTGATAAGATACTGTTAGGATGCCAATGTCTATGATGACTTTGTCCTTTTTCTGTTTTGTTAAACCAACTTTCAGTAACATACATCTTTACATTTGGATTTGCACCCATGATTCCGTAAAAGTATTCCACAAGGTTATCTGAAATCTGATTGGCAAAGTCAGTTAATACAGGATCGTCAAGCACTTTTTGAGATTCGCTAATCCAGTTTTGATAGTTCCTTGCCCATTTGATATTAGACAAGTCCACTTTAGAAACGTCTAAGTGTGTTTTAAAAATTGGCTTTGAAAACAAAGGCCATAGTTGCTTTTCGGACATAGTTCCTTTCAGGTCTGCAGAACATCTGCGTGTACAATGATATATATTACACTACAAAAAAACTTCGAGAAGAACTGGTTATGATAAACTCAATTTGTGTACTAGGTGGCGGCAACGCTGGTTTAATGAATGCACTGTACCTCAAGGCATCTATTCCGCACCTTGATATTACCTTGGTCAAATCCAGCAAAATTGGAACCATAGGTGTCGGAGAGGGATCTACTGAACACTGGACACGATTTGCTAATGCAGTTGGTATTAGTTTTATAGAATTAATTGAGCATTGCGGTGCGACTATTAAAACAGGTATTAAGTTTGAAAATTGGCACGGTGACGGTACTAGCTATTTTCATAGTTTACCCGAAGGATATGTCGGAATGGATCCACATACTGGCGCGGCATACTCTATGATGCGAATAATAGGTGACGGTATAAAAGCTGAGGATATGCACTGGAAGATGATCCTTGAAGACAACATGGTGGCGGAACCGTTAACTGATTACTATCAGTTTCACTTTGACAGTGAAAAATTAAATGCATACTTAGAAAAATTATGTACTGGACGAGGTATATCTATAGTTGAAGCTGAAGTTGTAGACTGTGTTTTAGACGATGCTGGTTTTGTCAAATCAATTGTTAGCTCTGATAATCAACACTACTCTGCAGACTTCTTTATTGACAGTAGCGGATTTAGACGAGTAATTGCATCCAAACTTGGTGCTACGTGGGTTGACTGGTCGGCTCATTTACCAATGAACAGTGCAGTAGCCTTTCAAACTACTGATCAAGATGACATACCAGTATACACATTATCGAAAGCCATGGACAGTGGATGGCACTGGCGCAGTCCGGTACAGGGGCGCTTTGGTAATGGATACGTATTCAGCGATCAATTTATTACTGAAGATCAAGCGATCGCAGAAATACAAACACATTTTAAAGACACTATTAATATTGGCAGAAAGATTAACTTTGTATCAGGAAGAGTAAACAAGGCATGGATCAAGAACTGTGTAAGTATTGGTCTTAGCAGTAACTTTGTAGAGCCCCTTGAAGCTAGCAGTATCTCAACTACTATTCAACAATCAAGATTATTAGTTGCTGGATTATGGAACTGGCATCGTAATGACTCTGCAACAATTAACGAGTATAATAGAGTATTTGACGATATGATGCTAAACGTGTTAGACTTTATTCAGCTACACTATTTCACACAGCGAGAAGATACAGAGTTCTGGCGCTGGTGTAAACATGATATAAAGATGACAGAGTTTAATAAAGCTAACATAGAAAATTTTAAAACAAATTTTATTAATCAAATAGTATTACCAGAAGACGGTTTAATGTCGTTGTTTAGAATTTATGATTGTTTAAACTGGACACAAGTTATGCATGGGCTAAGAATGTTTGATACTGCTAAAATTAAACAGTTATACGATGCACAATACGGAGCAAAATATAGAGAGCGGTGTGAAAGCAACATTAAACAAATGCATAGTTCTACTACAGATGGGTGGATGAAACACAAGGATGCTATTGCCCTTGTTAAACAGCGATTAAAAGGAATAGAATACGCATTATGATCAATTCAGTTTGTATACTCGGTGGCGGAACTAGCGGCCTAGTCACCGCATTGATGCTACGCAAAGCATGGCCAGAGATTAAAATCACCATGATTGAAAGTTCAAAGATAGGTATTATCGGGGTAGGCGAAGGATCAACTGAGCACTGGCGTGTGTTTATGCGGCACGTGGATATTGATATTTTTTCGTTAGTTCGAGAAACTGGTGCTACATTTAAAATAGGTATTAAGTTTACTGACTGGAACGGTGATGGCAAAAGTTATTTCCATAGTTTATCAGAGCAGTATGGTTCTGTGTCGAAAGTACACGGACTTCCATTTACTTGGTTGCGTATGATTGGTGAAGATTGGGATCCGTTAGATACCGTGTGGCGCAAGGCGCAAGACGGTCTGCATATTGAGCCGGTACATGATATATTAAGTCAATATCACTTTGACACTAATAAACTCAATGACTTCTTACATAGAGTGTGTAAAGAAAGAAAAATTACAGTTATAGACACTGAAGTTGAAGATGTCATTCTTGATGAAGATGGGTATGTTAAAGAACTAGTTGACGTAACCGGTACACATCATGCATATGAGTTTTATATTGACTGTAGTGGATTCAAAAGAATTATTGGCAGCAAGTTAGGTGCTAAATGGGTTGACTGTTCCAAGCAGTTGCCTATGAACAGTGCTATTGCATTTCCAACAGATTACACTGAAGTTATACCTTCCTACACGGAAGCAACGGCCCTAAGCAGTGGATGGGTGTGGCGCATACCCACGCAAGAGCGTTACGGCAATGGCTATGTATTCTGCGATGAGTTTATGAATGAGACCCATGCGTTTGATGAAGTTTCACAACATTATAAAAATAATCTTGGCATTGATCAGACACTTACTATTGGTAAGAAGGTTAAATTTAGTGCAGGCTATGTAGAAAACTACTGGATTAAAAATTGTGTTATGGTTGGGTTAAGCGGTATATTTGTCGAGCCGCTCGAAGCTAGCAGTATTGGCACTACTATACAGCAAGCATCTATGATGCTACCTGATTTGTTCTTTTATGAACGAGGTGAAGAACTAACTGCCGAACGCTATAACAAACATATGAAAACTATTTCAGAAAATATTATAGACTTTATACAACTACATTATTTTACCAAACGTGACAACAGTGAGTTCTGGCGTTGGTGCAAAAATGAAATTGTACCTACAGAATTTAACGCAAAATACTTAGACTATTTCAAGAAAGGATATCCAAACATTAATCTGTTTAATCATCCCATGATACTGTTTTCATATTTAAATTATGGTCAAGTTATGCATGGTCTGGGTATGTTTGATAATACAAGTATTCGAGACAAGTATGAAGCTCATATGTTAGCACACTCAGCAGACACTGATGAATTTATGAAAGCCACCAAGCTAAGTGATGAAAATGACACGTTCTATTCACATAGACAAGCACTAGAAATAATTAAACAACGAGCAAACCCACATGTATACAAATTCTAAAGTTGTTGTATTAGGAGGCGGTACAGCAGGATGGTTAACTGCCCTGTTCGTCCAACGCAATTGGCACAGGGCACAAGTTACTGTTATTGAGAATCCTAATCAGCCGCCTATTATTGCAGGCGAAAGCGGTAATACTACATTTGTAACATTATTAAAACATTTACGAATTGATATAAATGATTTTATTCGACAGGTTAATGCCACACCCAAGTTGGGTGGCAAGTTCACTGACTGGAATGGAGTAGGCACAGAATTTATTCACTCACTTCAAACTGATTATGCACCATATCTCAACGGTTGGACTGATTATTTTGCAGAAAATCGAGATGAATTGACTGTGGGAACTTTGATGTCCCTCATGAATGCCGAGAGCGCCAAGGATAGATACATGCGTACCATATTGGCAAACCGTATTCCTACAGCAGACGCATTCTATGCCAATTATTTTATCAAAGAGAACAAAGTACCGTTTGGAGCTGCCTCTGATATTCCATGTGTGCCCATGTGGCATTTTGAAAGCAGAAGCACCGCTGCCTATCTTAAAAAAATAGGACTGGAACGGGGTATCACTTTATTAGAAGGCGAGTTCCAGCAGACCATGCAGGATCTCAACGGTGACGTTACCAGTATAACACTAACCAATGGGCGTGTTGCAGAAGGTGACTGGTTTTTTGATTGCTCAGGATTTGCAAGATTACTGTTGGGTAAACAACTGAAAGAACCAATTGTTGATGCCACCAGTTATTTTCCATCCAGAGCAGTTGTGGCATGGTGGGATGAAACTTGTCCGTGTGTGACTACCAATGCCACTGCTATGAAATACGGTTGGAGTTGGAACATCAATATTCGCAACAGGTCTGGCAACGGATACATTTATGATCCGGATCATATAACACTTGATCAAGCAGTGCAGGAAGCTGAATTACGATTCAATAAAAAGATAGAACCAATTGCTAATTTTCAGTTCGACCCTGGCATGATGCGCAACGCTTGGAAAAACAATGTTGTTGCTATAGGACTCAGTAGTGGCTTTTTAGAACCGCTTGAAGCTAACGGAATTGCAGTTATTGTTGAAAGTTTGTTTGGTTTACAGGACTATTGGAGCCCTTACGAAGCCAACCATCCCACTGAAACAATTAAGAGATTCAACGATCGCATATGGTATATTACCGAAGATATTAGAGACTTTCTAGCATTGCATTATAGAGGGCAACGTAGAGACACTGACTTCTGGAAAAGTCATGCATATGACGAATTTCGTATTCCTCCAAGTTTAAAGGAAAAATTAACTGCTTGGGGAGAATATTTTAACAGCGATCGCCCTGAACCGTATTGTCACGGATATTCTGCAAGTGCTTGGCTCATGGTGTTGCAGGGGCTGTCTGTATTTGATCACACCAATTTAGCAAAAACAAATGAAAAGTTTCTCAAGGTAGGAGAAAAAGTACTAAATATCAACAGAGACAAGTACAAGATTCTTGTTGAGCCATTTTGGACCATTGAAGAATGGCTGGATAAAACAAACTAAATACATTTATCGTAGGAGATAGTAAATGAACATTTACAAAGTAATTTTAAGAGATGGTGATAACCCAAACACATCAGCATTACATACCATTGAAAAGTATTGTTATGCAAACACACGTAACGAAGCAGGTGTGATATTCAATGATGTCGACGGACCACGTTGGCACGTGGCTGGCCCTTTGAAAGTTGAAGAATCCAAAGTTCCAGAAGGTGCTGTGTTTATTAACAGCAAACCCGCTTGATTACAGTTTACCAACAGAATCCATTAAGTTTTTAACATTCTTAATGTGACTTAATTCTGATTGTATTGCCTGGCTGGCATACTCAAAAGGTAACCCTAAACAGGGTCGAGTATCCCATTTAAGCCAGGCATCGTCACCTTCAGCGTCAACGTATTGTAAAAATGCTTGAACATGCTGACCTTCTTCTTGTAAAGGTTCTCGCCAGTGTTCGTGCTTGCGGCCGCAATAAATTCCAGCATCGCCCACTTCCAAATTGATTGCGTGGATTACTCCTTCGGCATTTTTTACATACAAGGGCCATGTGGCTGTTTGTTGTAGGCACACGCTAACTGTGACTTCAGAACTTGCACGATCAAAATGGGATTTTAAATCAGTGTCTTTGTAGTAGATACGTGCATAAGAGTATGTTGGCAACAATTTCATTCCAACTGCTTGTTCAATCTTGGGCTGTAGTGATACTGACAATGCTTCTACCATTAGCGGACTGTAACGAGCGAATGTGCCTTTACATAAATCTGACAAATCAGCATCGGGATACAAATGCTTGCAAGTAGTTTCCATCATGCTAAACTCAAGAGCAATAAATTCAGCCAGTTCTTTGCTGATAGCATTTTTGATAATATAGTAATCTTGTTTCATAGCAATGGCATTAGACTCATATTGGTGTAAGGGTGGGCTACATGGCGGTTATCCGGAGTTGTAAATATATCAAACCCAATTGTAGTTCTAACTCCTTGAAATGGTGAGATTGCTTCCACCATATGTTCTCTCCAGCCTGGACCAAAGTAAATCTGTCCTGGTTTGTTTACAATTTCATACCCTTCAAATACTGTCTTGGTATTCTTGGGGTCAATTGCAATATACCCGTGATAATCAAACTCGTGCCCGTGCCATTTTAACAATTCGGATTGTTGATGGTAATTGATCCATGCTTGAAACCACAATGGCCTATCGTTACCCAACTGTGATCTGACCAAGTTTCTCAATTCTGTGTATATTTGATAAAATGCTGTTGACGGCGCAGTTAGCGCAAATATATTATACTTGTGATAAGTCCAAGTTGAGTCTTGATTAGGAAATACTTCTCTAAATAAATCGTGGGCACGATTGATATCTTCAAATATTAAATCTTGATTGTTGGCAATAAATTCTGACTGATATAGTGTGTAGTCTGTCATACAAATAAATTTCCCAAGTTAATATTGATTAAACATCTATAGTCTGCTTCTTTACAGAAACTTGCAGTATGATAATATTTGCCTGGGAACGCAATCAGTTTACCCTTCTTGGGAGTAATTCTATGTTTGATTGTAAATTCACCATTTTTAATTTTGTCTATATCTTTTTGCCCCGGATCAAACTCGTCATTGGTTTCGTTAAAAATAATAGTATCTCCGTCGCTGTCATTCACATAGTAAATTGCATTCCAGTGCGGGTGGAAACTGTCAATGTGCGGCATCAACATATCAGAGTCCGATTTTTGATTTGCCAGTGTCAAATTGGCTCGCATTCTGTATAGTCTGTTAAAGGGTACCTTTGCTTGACTGGTTATACTTAATACTAGCGGGTACACCAGTTGAAAGAAATTACTCACTGGCGCACTTTTTTCGTAAAAGAAGTGATTAAATCCCGGAGGATTGTTTGACATGTTCTTAAAACACTCGTCGCCCGACACCATATTCTTATTAAGGACCCATGGAAATTCCCAGCCTGTGAATGTATCAAGTAAATGATTCTGATAATCAAGCGGGATAATATTGTCAACTTCTATAATGTCATTCATTTCTTTTTATGTTCCCTGAAATTGATATACGCACATCATCCGTTGATGCAAATGGATATACCATGTGTTGTAAACATGCTGGGAATAGCAATATTTGCCCTTCCCATAACTTGTCTATAGGAAATTCAGCTTCTCGAATTTCACCAAATATATTAGTATAGAAAAAACTAAACATACCACCTCGAGGCATATTAGAATTTTTGGCCCGGGGCATATTCACTTCATCGGCAAGTTTATACGGAACTTTTAACCATATCACAAAGCTGAAATCACCATCGTGCATGTGTATAGGATTGAACTCGTGTTTTCTTTGAAAATTTACCCAAAACAATCTTAAAGATAAATTATCCCCTGTGAGATTTTTACCAGTCTGAGTTGCATCGAACCCAGCAGAGTATGCGTTTGCCAACCCCAATACAAACTTTTCCAAATTAGTTCTTGATTTTTCAAGAACGTATGAAGTCTCTAAATTGCCTGCCAGTTTATCTTTTATTGGTTCTGTTAAATCGATTGAATCGATTTCTGTTTGTAATTCATCGAGCAGTTCTGGTGGCACTGTATCTCTAACAAACCCAAAATTACTAAAGTGACCAAAAGCCGATGTCATATTGAAATTCCAAAAAAATTAATTGTTAATCTAGCATCATCTAGTGTATTGCCAAAGTATCCGTCAGCCGCATGGAATTGTTCCGGTGGAAACATCACACATCTATTAAAAATATTTTCAACAGTCATATTCCGCTTGAACAATCTACGTTGTTCTTCTTTAAATTTAACGAACGCTGATCGATCGGCTGGATCAGCTTTTAATTCTTCAAAGAACAAACTGTTGTAGTCTTGATTATTATCTGCAACCTTTGTGTAAAACGATAATCCAGTATTGGCAGGAGCAAATTTATTCAAGAATATGACGCCAGCAACATTGTACTGCGGCTCGTCTTGGTGCATCCATCCAATATTATAACTGCTGTCAACAGATGCAAAGTTTATCTTTAAGAGAGAAAAGAACTGTTTACCGTGTGTATGACTAATGAGAGTAGATGCAACGGAATTAAACAGTTCCATATCCAATTGATCCAGTGTAGTAGTTCGAGTTCCGGGCCAAGTTGAGTTGTTGTCTCGAGCAAACTGTTGCTTCAGGGCATAGTGTTGCCATAAATCAGGAGCTTCAAAAAAGTTATCAATAACCTTGATTGGTTGTTTTAATGTTTTCATTGTTTGATAAAAAATACCTGCGTTAATCTAGTATCGTCCGGTGTGCTACCAAAAAAATTATCAGCACTGTGCCAACAACGCGAATCAAACAATACAAAGCGATTGTATACATTTTCTACCACTATACTTTTTTTAAATTTTGACACTTGTTCTGCTCTGTATTTTGCATATATTTCTCGATCTTCTGCAGAGGCATTGTTAACATCTGTTTCAAACATTTTGTTATATACATCTCCGTCAAAGTCCACAGAGTCTTCATATATTGTAGTGCCGGAACCAATTGGAGCGTCCTTGCTTAGATATATGATGCCTGCATATTGAAACGATGGATCATCATCATGCACCCAGCCGCGCCCATACTCTTCAGCTATCAGTTGGAATCCTGTTTGTAGTTCGACCACTTGAGTAATTCCGTAATCTTTTAAAACAAATAATATTTTTTTCAACGTGATTTTAAATAGATCATAGTGTAGTTTATGCAACAATTCAGTTCTCAAGCCGGGCCAGTTACCCCGATCACCTTTGAAAAACTTTTGATCTAACGCAAATTCTCTCCATAAATTAGGATCGTTATAGAAATTATCAATCACAATGGTCGGCATATATGGATACAGGAACCGATTTTTAATGTCGTGAGATTTAATAAACTCTGAACTACTCAAGTTTTTGGTGTTTATGAATTTATTTAAAAACAAATTATCCATCTATATCAGCAGTAAAATTGATTGTGATAGCAATACGCTTGGTGTACACTTTGGGACAGGTACTTGCATGATAATGCCGCCCGTTAAACAACAAGAACTTTCCTTGGTGTGGGGTACACTTGTGCAGGCTATAGTATTTTTCAGCAGGAGCAATTTCACGAAATACCACAGTATCACCGTCACACTCGTTCACATAATACACTACTGTATAATGATCAATATCATAATCTATGTGAGGCGTATTATATTTGTAAGGCATACCTGGCAGTACATATTTGGTGTTGAGCAACATACCAGCTCGCATTCTCAGCAGTTTTTTAATTTTAAATCCAGCGGTTTGTTCCAATGCTTCAATCAGCGGTTTAAAAAATTCGTAGTGCGGATTTGATTCGTGCTGTGAATAGTATAATAAATTTCCAAATGCTGGGGTAGAATATTGTGGAAGATTGGTTTTTTCAGTGGTAGTATCTTCCATGTAATGCCAGTCAAACTTGATATCAGTTAGATAAGCATACATGGCTTTCTGATAGTCAAAATTCACACCCCCCGAGTACTCCCTTGGTTTAAATATTTCTGTCATAGTTAATCCTATAATTGTTTCTGTCATTCATTTCGCGGGGATCATCTGTAGGCAATCTAGTCCAACACGGAACACTCATACTCAATCGCTGTCCCATTGGTTCTGCAATGTGGTATGCTCTGGATGGTATGTATATTGCATCACCTGGTTCAAGTACCACATCGAATGCCAAGTCAAGGTCTTGATGTTTTAATTTATGATTCATTGTGCCAGTTCTATACATGGCAGAAATCCGATTGTTGTACACTTTCCATCTAGTTTTACCTTCTGCTTGAAAAATAAAGTTAGACGGATAATCCTCGTGTATCCAGAATGACTTTGCATCAGCAAGTCCGCCATACACGTGGATAGCACCATTTACATCATAGATTGTTTCAAGTATTTTTAGTAGTTCATTGGTCTTTTCACTGTAAAACCCATAGTCCATGATGACAAAACCGTTGCCTTTGTTGATATGATCCACTATAAATGCCTTATCCTGCACTGGTTTAGAAAATACCCATGCTTTTTTATGCATTGGAATTTCAATTTTGATATTATCTTTACCAATCATTTCAAAATTATAAAGGGCAGGGTTGTTAGCACATTTTTCAACATCAGCCCAGGTCAGCATTTCTTTTACACCTGGTAATAAGTTTTTAAAATAATGCGGTTTATCCTCGTATAGAAGATTGGTCTCGTTAACTAATCGTTGGCCTATAGCGTTCATCGTCGGTCCTAATTATTTTTACATTAAATGAAAGTGAAACTCGATCTTCGTCTAACTCGTTAGCAGATACTCCGTGAGGCAACCATCCCGGGAACATGATCAACCTACTAGTAAATGGATCATAGCTGATTGCAGATGCGCTGATCTGAGTAAATTTTTCTAAATTTGCAAATGACATTGTGGCAAAATCTTGCATCATATTTTTATACATGGTAATTTTACCCTGCCCGGGGCGAGCCTTTAGGTAAAATACGCCCGACACAAACGATGCATCATGCATATGGACCATGTTGGAATTGTGCTTGCCGTTGACATTGAGCCATATATTCTCTAACACAGGAAAACATGAATTTTCATCAAATCCAAAATCACGTATACATTGCTGTGCCTGCGCCATTATTCTATCTTCTAAGACTTTTAGCTCGGGGTATTTTCCAGGCCTAAAGTCTTTGCTTTGCCAGCCACCGTCATTGCTTAATTTTCTTCCAATAGGATCTTGTTCTTTTACTGAATAACATAGTTTAAGCATGTCTTCGGTATCAAAATTGGTATCCTCCCACCATATGGGAGTTGGAAAATATAAATCATAGTTCATCTAAACAAATCTCCCATAGTACTAGGGTGTGTTTCATGGCTAAATGCAAATGTATGACTCCATCTAAAATCTACTTTTTCAGAAATATATGCAAGGTGGCAAACATTTGAATTGTACCAGGTCATTGTGCCTTCTTTGGTTGGGGCAATGCCTACACATTCAAATCCCCAAGTTCGTAATTCTTCATCGGGAATATTAAACCAAGCATCTGCGCGAGTAGGTTTGTCAGCCAACTGTTGCCATTCTTTGTATCTTGGATGATCAGTATCTTGCTGAAAGTCGTAAATTTCGTTATACATCTTGCCGGTGTAGTGATACAATTTGGTTCCGCTGTCTGTAATATCATGATCTGTAAACCATAAATTTGCAACCAAGCCATGTATATAATCAATATGTGGAATTCGCCAGCAGGTTATGGGGCGGGCTTTTGCTTTGAAATAAACATTACCCCATTCATGCAGTTGCGGTACAAAGATAGTTTTTGTGTTGCTCATGCGATAAAATTCTTCAACCACTGAGACAATATTTCCACTGACCCACTCGGGTACATGTATGGTATCAAATGGGTTGGGATCCATATTATCAGGATGATTATTGTCTTTCTGTATAGGAAATGAAGCTATTAATTCTCTAAAGATATCAAAACCGTTGTCAATAAACGGGTGATCCGACACCCAATACCCGATTTCCTTGTCAAGTTTTACATACTTGACATTGAAGTCCTTAATGGGTTTGAGTTTAAGAACTTTATTGATGTTGTTGGCATCAGGATAGCAAACTTTGAATTCTCTCATTTGATATTGAGCGTTAGAACAAGTCGTTCGTCGGTCTTGTTTTTATTTTGTTGCACTCTATGACGCATATATCCAGGAAATATCAATACATCATTAGTTTCGCAAGGCACTGCCTGATAAGAACTTTCTTCAGGAATTATAGGGTAAAGAGTTTTATGATATTCCAGCGGGTCTTTGAATTCAATAAATCCCGAATCAGGTGGTAACTGAAGATAACATGTTACTACGAATGTAGTTTGATTATGATTGTGTTCAATTGTTTCGCCGCCAAACCCGTGACGATTGACCCATGATCTGGATACTTCAGAACGTGTGTAGTTGAATGCATTTTCTCTCCGGATAAGAGCAATTTTTTCTCCTAACCAGTTTTGAAAATGTGCCAACTCCGCCCACGAATGTGGTTGCATACTTTCGTCCAATGCAACAGTAGATAGAGCATCGCCTGATTCAAGTTCTGAGTTATTCTCAGTAATGTTCAACAAATGATCTATCTTTGGTTTTAATTCTTCAAAATTAAAATCGTACTTGAATTTCCAAACATCTGGAGGAAATAAAAATAAGCCGCCATTCTTAAGCTGGATCACCTTGCTGAGCTCCGTCAAATGTTTCTAATGCAAGTTGTAAACCCATGAGTACGCCTTCCATTTTTAGAACATCTGTGCTGAGTTCTTGACGTTTAGCAAAATCAATGGCTGTGATGCCATACGGATTTAATTTCACGTTAGCAAACTCTTCTTCCAATTTAGCAAGTTCTGCGCTAGCACCTTCTTTTTGCTCGGTAATTTTTACGATGATGGTTTGAAGTTGTTCTTTGTAGTTCATAGGTTATCCTTTAGTCTTGTACTTATTTAAAATAGTTATTACACGGCTTAGTCTTGAAGACAGCGAATCATTTGCTAAAAATGCACAGTTTGATGCATAGTTAAATTCGTGTTCTTTTTTAGTGTCATTATCAGTAGCTGTATCTATTGTAACATCATAAAACGATCCGGACAAGGCTTTTCTTGAAATTGGAATAATTTGACACAACGGTGTTCCTGCTTTTACGGTAGTTGCTCCATTTAACACTTTCCAGAATAATTGAATATTAACAACGTGTCCGTATTTGGGATCTAATATTCCAGTAGCTGCCGAGAATCTGCTTTCGTTGTTGTATGTCACTGGCATTAGTAACAGTACTGTATCGTCACTTGCTTCAATTCGCCAAGGAGTTTCAACTTTCACTACAGTTTTCAATGTAGAAGTTTCGTCATCGAGCAATGGTTCCGTTTGACTGCGAGTATGACTGTTGACATACGCTTCCATGCCAGGAGTGATTTTACTGAATCGATACGGTTGAGCCCAGTCAAAACTAATTCCGTCACCGTTGGTGTTTATTGTAAAGTCTGCTGGGGCAGGTACTATCCAACCGCTTGACACAATCTTCTTAATGCCGGGGCAGTTTTTTGAAGATAGTGTTTCTGGTTGATCACCCGGTTGAATATTTGATAAAAAATTACGATCGATAGATGATGATTTTACAATAGGAAATAGAGTTGCAGTACCTGGCTCTAGCGAGTAAAAGCGAATAAAAGGTTTTGATTCTCTACGCATCCACCCAAACAGAGTTTTACACAGCGTGGTCATCTTTTCCGCCATAGATTTCTTTCTTCAAGAATGCATAATGACTTGGTAATGTTTTCACGTAATCAATTACATAATCTCTATATTCTTCGTATCGACGTTTAGTGTATCCAATTTCTTCTTGTTTGAGCGTTTTAGCCTGTCTAGTACCATTAAAAAAGATTAGTTCTTTGGTCGAGATAGACTTAACCCCCATACCACCCGCAATAAACATATTGCCCACATACTCACCGTAATAGCGTTGATTACCAACAATGTTAGCCATCAAGTTGGGATACTGTGCCTGAGTCAACATGTAGTCTCCCATCTGGTCTGGGCAATACTCATGCAACTGGGTGCACCAGCGCCAATATGGAGTATCAGTTCTTTGAGAAAGTGCATAGTGTTGGCTAACGAAATCTCTAAAACGTAATACTTCGTTCTCAACAGAAAAGTTAAAGCCTTCAATTTCTGTACGAGTTATGTATCCCTGACGGCGATTCAACTGCTCCACAAGTTTGATAATATTTTCATGTGTAGTCAGCAATCCAGTTGACTCAAGTGGTTCGACAAATCCATAACTCAGTCCAACTCCTACCACATTCTGCACCCATGCACGACGTCTGCGGCCGTGTTTGATCTTAACATGCATCATTTCTGCATTTTCTGCACGTTCTTTTGATCCAGTAGTTGCCAAGTGATTGCGAAACTCACGCTTGGCTTCTTCGTCTGTGGTAAACTTGGATGAATAGCAATAGCCTGTTCCTATGCGATTCCACAAGGGAATGTTCCATACCCATCCATTACCAAGTGCATGGCAGTCAGTAATATTGTGCATTTCTTTTTCGCGATCTTCATAAGGAATACGGCAGGCCCATGCACTGTCATTTGCCAAATACTTGTCAAACGATCTAAATTCTGATCCCATCCATCCTTCCAACAGCATTGATTTAAATCCAGTACAGTCAATAAACAAATCTGCACGGAGTACAGTACCATCAACACACAAAATATCCGTTAAATTGCCAAGATAATCTTTTTTATAAGAATGAATCTCTGCATCAAGATGTGTAACTCCGTTGGGAATTGCAATTTTATTTTTCAAATACTGTCCTAGCAATTGTGCATCAAGATGATATGCAGTATCCCATGCAAAATCATAGTTACGCAAAATACCTTTTTCATCGCGGGTCTGTTTGTTGTATTTGGCCAGCATCGTGTTACCAGTACAATAAAATTCTGCAAAAGTCTCAGGAGTGTATTCTTCGGGATATAGCGTTGCCAGTTCTGACCATGCACCAGTGCCCGCAGGCTTGTCAGTAAAATCCAGCCCCGCACTGAACGGATATTCAAAATGAGTGCCGTCGTTTTCTCTAAAGTTGGTAAAGCGGATAGAATTTTTGTAAGTGGCATTGCATTCTGCCATCCAGTCTTCATCCTTCAATCCCAGCATACCAAAAAATTTATTGATATGTCCAAGAGTACTTTCACCCACTCCAATAGTACCTATCTTTATAGACTCTACCAATGACACTTTTAAATGAGGGCATAGTTTTGATAATGCGGCCGCAGTCATCCAGCCAGAACTACCACCACCAACAATCATTACCGTTTTTATCTGCATAATTTATCCTTTGCTATTGCCGAGTATTTATAACCACAGAGTTTTGCAGTCGTTAAAAAAGGCGCTTCAAGCGCCTTTTTGTATAATATACTAGATATTATTGTCCAAATCCTTTCCATCCAGGATAACGTTTCCATGCTGGTAATTCAGGAGTAGATATTTGATGTGGATTATCAACATGTGGCTCCATAGTATTCGCACGAATCATCATTTCTTCCATTGTGATCGGTACTTCGTAAACTGGTTTTTCAATTAGATTTTTTACGTTTTGAATGTGAGCGAACCACACACTTGTTTCAGCACTTAATGCTCCGTGCTCTTTGATGTCGTCAAATATCTGACCTAATTGAGCTCCTATTTCACCGTATGCCACTTTACGAGCAACTTCGTTACTGGTAAATGCGCCTTCTCGTTCAATCCATATCATTTCTTGACGGCTGGGACTCCATTCAAGTGTCCATTCTTTTTGGATTTCGTCTGGGGCGTCTACCCATACAAATGTGGCATCTGGACCTTCGTAGATCTCAAAATGCTCGCCTGGATCTCTAATGTCCTGGACATAACCTTGATATGTTACTAGTGCTTTTTTCATAATGTTATTTATACTCCTCGATGACTATAATTCCTGGTCTTCCATCTGAACCCCTGTGTCCAGTGAAATAACCGCCTGTGCCCCCAGAACCTGGAGCCGCATGACCTTGATGATTGTGACTAAAATGTCCACCTTGTGGATGACCGCTGGGTGCTGGGCCACCAAAGTGACTGGTGCCGCCGGGTCCAAATGAGTGGTGATGTGAGCCACCTGATCCAGTATGAATGTTTAGATCGCCTCCTGAGCCACTACCACTAACTCCGCCTGAGTGTTGATTTTGTCTATTTGCCCCATGACCAGCTGATGCTGAGCAGTAAGGGCCAAATGAACTGGCGCCGCCGTCGCCACCTGCACCTGAATAGTATGTGCCGCCACCACCACCCCCAACAGTAACAGTCACTGAACCAATACCTGTTACATCCAATACACGTTCACTGTATCCACCGGCAGCTCCTGATTCTCCGTGCCCGCTTGCACCACCACCACCAGCTTGACATTTGACCTTGATGAATCTGACACCAGCTGGTCTGTTCCATGTACCGCCACCGGTAAATACCTGCATACTTGAAAAACCAAGTTTGGCATACTCGTAACCGTTGGCACTGCTGTTGGTTCTAAGTGCTGTATTGGCTCCGCCTACACTAGTAAGTGCAGTACCACCCTTGCTGATTGGCATGGCATTGGCTACAATAGTTGAAGTATAGTTGATTGCGCTGTTGCTAATTTTTGCCGCAGTCACGTTGCCATCGGCAATGTTGCCTGATGAAATGGTACTATTTGCAATATTAGAGGTCACTAACGTACCGTCAGTAATTGCGGCACTATTAATATTTTTTAATGTTTGATAGTCAAACGCCATAATTTACCTTTTAATAATATTCCGTGATCACACAAATTCCTGGACGTCCATCTGAACCTCTGTGTCCACTGAAATAACCGCTGGTGCCGCCTGTACCCGGTGCTGAATGGCCTTGGTGAATGTGACTAAAGTGTCCGCCTTGTGGGTGGCCGCTGGGTGCTGGCCCGCCGAAGAATGTGCTTCCGCCCATGCCTGAACTACGCTGTTCGTGACCACCGCCTGATCCTTGGTACAAATTCACATCTCCGCCTGATCCAGTACCACTAACACCACCGTTGTGTTGATTTTGTCTATTTGCGCCATGCCCGCCTGATGCTGAGCAATAAGGCCCAAATGAGCTTGCACCACCATCGCCACCTGCACTTGAATAGTATGTGCCGCCGCCTTGGCCGCCTATGGTAATACCCACAGAATTAATACCGCTTTGCATCACTTCAAGCACACGCTCGGTATATCCGCCTGCGGCTCCTGATTCACCATGACCCGACGCTCCGCCGCCGCCAGCTTGTAGCTGAATGTGAATATAGCGCACGTTGGCGGCTCTAGTCCATGTGGCGTTGCTGGTGAATACCTGCATTCTATAGATGCCCGACGGTACAAAGTTCAATGCGTTATTGGCACTGTTGGTTGCTAGAACCTGGTAAGCTGAACCTACACCACTGAGACTGGTACCGCCCTTGGATACCGGAGTAACTCCTGTAACTGTGCCCGATGTCAAATCTACCGAGCTAGTGGCAAATTCGTTTGCAGTCAGAGTTGTACCTACAAATTTGTTTGTTGTAACCTGCTGTGAACCAATGTCTGAACCAGTAATAGTGTTTGCAATAAACGATGATGCAACTAAATTTTTAAGTGTTTGATAATCAAATGCCATATATGCCTCTATTAATAGTAATTAGTAACAATAACAATACCGGGCCTGCCATCTGATCCTCTATGTCCGTGGAAGTGTGCGCCTGCACCACCAGTTCCCGGAGCAGTATGGCCTTGATGCACATGTGCAAAATGTCCGCCTTGTGGGTGGCTACTCGGGGCGCCACCGCCAAAATATGTATCTGCACAGCTTTGTGCTGAATAAGCATGGTGGCTTAGGCCGCCACCCATGTGTAGGTTTAAGTCACCGCCTGAGCCTACACCACTAACACCACCTGAGTGTTGATTTTGTCTATTTGCGCCATGGCCAGCTGATGCAGAGCAGTATGGTCCAAATGAACTTGCGCCGCCATCGCCGCCTGCGTTGGCATAATATGTGCCACCGCCTCCGCCGCCAATGGTGACAGTCACTGAACTGATACCAGTTACATCCAAGAATCGTTCACTGTACCCGCCAGCGCCACCACCTTCTCCATGTCCTGATCCACCGCCTGCGCCTGCTTGACACTGCACTCTGATGTATCGCACTCCGCTTGGTCTATTCCATGTACCACCGCCAGTGAACACACTGAGTCCTTGAATACCATGATTGGTAAAACTCAAATTGCCGCCGTCACTGTAAATTGCTTGATTGGCACCTGGAAAACTGGTTAATTGTGTACCCCCTTTACTGTAAGGCAAAGTGCCGGTGGTCACTGATGACGTGTTGTCAATGGCTCCGCTAGCAAGTTTTGCCGCAGTAATATTGCCAGCAACAATTGTTGTGGCTGTGACACTGTTATCAGACAAGTCAGCAGTGGCCACAGTACCGTCAATGACTGCGTCAGTACGTATGTTCTTGAGTGTTTGATAGTCAAACGCCATGTTATTCCCTTATTAAATACCTGTTGCCACTAACCAACCTGGATTGGCTGCGCCTGAGTACAGTAGGACAAATGCGGCACCGTTGGTTGATACTGTCATAGTATCTGCCACACGCTGAATTCTGTTACCACCGGGAGCAATAGTCAAGTTACGGGAACTGAGTGTTCCAGCATAGTCAATAATATGTACCATGTCGCCCGAGGCTGGACTAGATGGTAAAGTCATGGTAAATGCAGTGACTCCAGTATCGATAAAATATCTACCACCAGCAGTGGCTGTAAAACCTGCACTTTTTACTGACCAAGCCTGTCCATAGTTAGTTTGCAAATAATTTAGGTGTACCAAATCATAAGATGTGGTTATTGTTTGAGCGGAACTGGTTTGAATCAAAGTGCCAGTCATAGACACGTTGGCTGCCGCTGTCAATAATCCAGTTGCATTGATAGTGGATGATAACTGTGGGCCGCCTTCATTGTTGGTTACAATAAAGTCAGTGCCGTCTGATGTTAGTGTATACACTGCATTGGCAGGAATAATCTGTGTGGTGGCTGCTGTAAAACCAGGACCTTTGATGTTGCCAGTTGGTGAAGCAATTGTTACGTTGCCGCCAGTGGCATTGTAAAATAGTTGTGATATACCAGAAAATAAGTTTGGTGCAGACAACGTTACAGTGTAACCCGATGACCCTGTCAAAGTGGTAACTAAACCTTGGGTTGGAGCTCCAACAGTAACGGCCCCGCTTGAAACAGATGTCGGATTAACGGTGTTATAACGTGCCATAATATCTCACTTATACTGTAGATGTTTCAATGCCGTAAACGTTTGCGTTTACACCAGAGGCGCTGGAATATGCAACTATTAATAAGTTTCCGTTGGCCACTAGCCCACTGCGTTCAAAAACACCCTTGGGGATGATTGTTGTATCGTACTCGATATATTCACTGGTCGCAGGTGTAGCCAATGTTGCTATTGCCAATCGAATAGTCACTGATGTAGAGTTTGTATTTGTAAATGAAACGTTAAACACTGCGTAGTTATTACTCGGTACAGTATACACTGTAGTTAGAGTAGTAGCTGCCAGTGCAAAAGTTCCTAATCTTCCTGTTGCCATTTTAATTTCTCCAAAATTTTATTTCTGTCCAAAGAATATCAAAGCCACTGGTGCTCCGTCTATTCCGCCTGTAAAGTTCATTTTACTTGTAACGTTAATTGTTGTTGTACCAGTAACTGTTGCTGCCAATCCTATAGAGTTGTTTGCAATATATACCTGTCCAGCTGTCAGTGTATTTACGTTCAAACTGCTTGATCCGCCACCAATTTGAGCTGTAATATAGCTTTTAATTGCTTTCTGTGTTGGAACAATATTATCGCTATTGGCTGTAAAGTATGGATCTGTACTAAATTGTGTAATAGTAGCTGATCCAACCCCCAAGTTAATAGCACCCAATGTCAAACTCTGCAAACCAGCCAAGTTAAACGCACTGGCATTCAATGTAGCAGTACCAGTTGACTGTTGAACTCCAAACAAGTTACCCACGTTAAAGTTACCGTCTTGGTCAGTTGACGTAAAGAACACACGTCCGCCAGCTACAGGATACTGTTGATTTGCCTGTATCGCGTTGGCCGCATTGACATATGGGTAGTTGGTCTGTGTTTGATTTCCAGTACCAATGTACAAGAAATCATGTCCAGTCAAGCGTACTTGACTGTATTTCAATCTTGTAGTGATTGTAGTGTTGTGTACACCTGCTGTAGCAGTGGTCAGTGCAGGATTCACTTGGAATGTGGCTGTGTAATTGCCAGCAATTCCCAATTGATTGCTGATAGTAACTAATTTGTACCAAGTGTTTGGATTTTGTCCCACATAGCTTAGTGTTGCTGTACCATCACTTACACTTGAACCAGTGCTTGTCGGAGCAGTTGATCCTGTAGTACCACCGTTAGAAACAGTATATACATTGTAGTAATAAGTTGTTGTACTGCCAACTACAACTGAGTTGGTTGCAATTAACTGTACACCAGTTCTAACCACTGTGTTTGCAGTCCAAGGAACACCAGTATATGTAGTACCAAACTGAACGTTTGCACCTGGACTTGGCATACTGTACAATCCAGCCACGTTGATATATGCACTGTTTTGGAACAAGTCGGAATATCCATCACCAAGTGTAGATACAGTTCCTGTAGCGTTGCCTGCACCTTTGTTGGTAATACTTGGATTGCCTAAAATACCATTTCCAGTACGCACACGAGTTGCCGCAGTTTTAACTCTGTTGGTATCAAACTGTTGAACCAATGGTCCCACAGTGTAAATCATACCAGTTGGTGTAGTTGATGTCAGTGCAACCGGTGTTGTACTGCCTGATGTAGCAGTAACTTGGAATGTAGATGCTCCCACACTTGAACCAATCACATAATAAGTGGTGTTGGTTGTCAATGTACCGCTGGCTACACTAAATTCAACTGGATAATTGTTGGCAATACTGGTTGGCATGTTGGTAGTATCATCTACAACCAACACTGGTTGTACAGTTGCAACTACAGTCAATGCCGAAGTTGTTCCCGCAGTTGCCGCACTGCCTGTTGGTGTTGTAGCTACCGATAAACTTGTACCTGAACTTGCTTGTACATAATAAACTACAGGACTGGCTGATATAGATCCAACTGCACTGGCAAATGTAATTGGTGCTCCAACTGTTAGTGTGGCGCTTGCACTCAATGTGATTGTAGTACCGCTACTAGAGTTGACTGTCACAGTAGTTTGTGCAACTGTTGAACTAACGTTGCCTTTGGCAAATCCGCTACCTGGTTCAACCATACGTATTTCTGTAATCACTCCGCTGGCCGCCTTCATGCGTCCCAGTGGTTGAGTTCCAGTTCTAATGCTGGCGGCCGCTGTGGTACCTTGTGTGGTCACTGCAACAAACAATGGTTGAGCTCCTAATGTAGCACTGATTGGGTTGCCAAATGCTATACTGCCCCAGTTTGTGCTGGTTGGCAATGTTGTTCTATACCAGTTGATACCGTCCCAGCTGGTTGCTGCCACAGTACCTTGTGCCACTGCAACAAACTGACCTTGACCGTATGTGATTGCTGTCCAAGTATATGTGGATGACAACACACTTGTGGTTGTGCCAGTACATGATGGTGCCGTGGTCCAACCTGCAACAGATTGTGTTCCGCCGTTGTTGATACTGTAGGCAATCTTGCCACTTGTTCCCAGTACCACATATCGATTATTACCATAAGCAATACTTACTGCATCTGTAAATCCTGACGGTAAGTTGGCACCCTGAGTCCATGTATTGGCATTTTGCGTAACACTGGTTATCAATGCACCGTTTTGAACAGCTACAAAGTATGATCCGCCGTATGTAACTGCTGAATAATAGCCAGACACTAGAGCTGTGATGTTTGATGAGCGATTGGTCCAGCCGCTCACAATATCTGAAGTAGATACTGCGGTAGCTGTACCGCTTGCGCCGCCCACTGCCACATATACACCGTTGCCATATGCTAGTGAACGCAAGTTCAATACAGTGGTTGTGGTGTTGGTCCAACTGGTACCGTTGTTTGAACTGTAACTGGTATTTGTACTTGTGCTTGCACTGTTGCTTATTGCTACAAACTTTGCACTGGTATCAGTTATTGTCACTGTTGGTGTACTGGTATAGCCGTATCCTGCAACGCTTAGTGGTAATGCACTTACACCGTTATTGGTCAATGTTGGCGATGCCACTTGAGCTTGTGTAGCAATGTAAGTGAAGTACGCACTACCGTTCTGAATATTTGTATAACCAGACGTAGTTGTATAATCAAATGATGGAATTGTAGCACTTGTCGTACCAGCTGTTATACATAGATAAATTCTTCCGGCTGCTGTTTGATAGTATGTCCCCTGTGTTGCCGAAGCACTTTGCGGATATGCCGTTGGGCTTAATCCTTGTGGCTGACTTACTGTGATTTGTGGACTACTAAAATAATTACGACCGTATTGATTGGCAGTGATACTTGCCAAAATTGAAGTATTAGCAGTCACAGTTGGTGCGCTAGAATAACCAGAACCATTAACACTCAAAGTCACTGTTTGAATAGCACCATTCAACACAGTACATATGGCTGTAGCACCGCTTCCACCACCACCGACAATAACAATGCTCGGAGGTGTAAGATAATTATATCCGCCACTAACAATAGTTATACTTACAATTTGTGTAGCATAAGCACCAGTACCAACCACTGCGGTTAATACAGCACCCGTTCCGCCAAGTCCGCCAATCACTGCTGTGGCTGTAGCACCAGCACCACCACCATATACAACTCCGTTCCAAGTTGCGCTTGTGAGTGTTCCGCCATTTGCAAAAGTTTTTCCATCTGTTGACACGTTGGTAGTTGTACCCGTACCTACGGTGATATAACGCCCATTGCCAAACGCCACTGCGCCACCTGTTACAGCGTTGTTGAGTGTTCTAGCAGTTGCCAGATACCCCGGGGCAGTGTAGCTGATGCGCGGTTCAATAACATATCCAGTGGTCAAGTCTGGTCCATTATTGATTGCAACACCTGGCAATACGTGGTCCCATCCAGCGGCATACATTGCTGACCCAACAGTACCTGTAGATGTAGCACTGCCAGTTGCTGTGATAGTCACTGCCACATTGGTCCATGGATCTCTTGCGACAGCAAATGAACTGGTTGTCAGGTTTGTTGCTAGTACAAAATATGTTGTACCAGAATCAATACCGTTAAAACTACTGTTGAAAGTTATTGCTTGCCCAGCTGTTAGTGTATTAGTGGCTGTTATCAAGTTGTTTATAACGGCTGTTGCTGTAACGGTAACTGTGACCGCTGCCACGTTACTACCAATATTAACTGCTGAGCCAGCACCGCCTGATGTTAGACTCAACTGGAATTGCGTTGCACTAAAGTTGGCAGAATTTACATAATACAAAGTCTGCACCGATAGCAATGAGCTGAATGCAGTATAGACATACACTGGCATACCTGTATACATACCTGCTGTGCTAGCAACTGTAAACAAATTATTTGTTGTTGCGGCAGCGGTAATAATTAATGGTGCAAAGCTATCTTTCACAATTGTAGCAACTTTGTTACCGTTAGTAAATGTTAAAATATTTGCATATTGTCCTACACCTGTACCAGCAGTCAATTGCACACGCATACCTGCATAGGCTCCAGTTAATGCAGTGTCAGTGGCTGCTACTACTAGTTGTCCTATCACACTAATCTGAGCACTATTAGTTGCGGTTAAGTAGCTTGTTCCGCCAACACTAGATGTAGTGCTGTCACCATTGTCAATCAAACGAGTTTCAAATACGCCTGCATCTCTAAATTCGTCTGCCACAATAACTGTACCGTATCCTGGAGAACTCAAAGTGTGAACAGTGTTTGTGTAGTTACTACCTGCATTGGCAAATTCAAAACGGTACACTTTATCAGTAGCATCTGTAACCACATTGGTTATTTGTGCCTGATAATATCTATTGTTCAATGTGCCATAGATAGGTGTTTCAAATGTATCAACCCCTTCTGCAATCACACCGTATGTACCATATGAACTATTACCGTTGGTAGCACGTATACGTCCGCCCAACTCACTCAAATATCCTGAGTAACCGTAGTAGTTAAACACCGAAACAAGCTCTGCTACAGCATTACTGCCAGTTACCCAGTATCCAATGCCGTCACCGATAATAGTCGTATAGTCGTTAGCAACCATAGAACGGTTGCCGCCGGCGTGTAATGCACCGTCAACCTTAGCACCGGTACATGCATAACCAAACATTGTACAGTTTTGTGTATAGCATGAACGAGCGTAGATCCAGCTGTTAGCATCGTTTGGTCCAAAGCCTGGATCTAAACTTGCATACGCACCAGCTGTTGGGCGACGTGTGAAGTTGGCGTTAGCGGCACTCAGCACACCGGTTAATCCGTTCATGGTCATGTTGCGTAGACCAGTTGAATTTCGTACCAAGAACATGTTTTTAGTGGCTGATCCAGTGATAGCATTGTTGTATAACTCCACAGCTCTCATTGATTTGTAATTGCCTGGGAATTGTAAATCATATATCAATGCATTAACAATGTTTGTTGTGTCTCTCAAGCATTTGACCACACTATAATAATACATCACAGTGGCAACGCCGTTGGCCGCAGTCCATGTACTGGTGGTTTGTGTTCCTTGACCAGATTGTACTGTTGACACAGTCAACGATGTTGTAGTTGGCACTGTCAACACATAGTAAAGTTGTGTTAATCCAGTATTGCTGTTGGTTGCAGTCAGGCCACCAAACAATCCACCCACTGTCATTGTTGCACTACCAGTGGTTGTGCTTGTTGGAGTATATAGACTGGTACTGGCTGGATATGCTGTGCTCAATGTAACAGTTGTACCGCTTATACTTCTAATGTAATATGTTGTTGCTATGCTCAAACCACCAAATACTGATCCTGTGAAAGAAACTGGCATGTTGACAACCATCCCGGTTGAACTATTAACTGTGATATTGCCGTTGGTATTTGTACCAGTAACTGTTGTTACAACAGTTGTTGCTGTAAAGTTTACAGGATCACCTGCTTTTAAATTGTGGGCCGCGGAAGTTGTAATAGTACCATCTGTTGCGGTAGTAGTTACTGTACCGCTGAAGTTTGCGGCTGTGTAGGCGCTAGCTTCATTTGCTAGGAAATTAATGTTAGCACGTAGAATTTCTGAACCTTGAACAGTGGTTTGCGTATTATCGTAAGTTAATGTTCCGTTGCGTTCTGCACCAGGAGTTGCTCCAGCAATTTGACTACTTGCATTAATAGTCACTACTGCGGACATACCGCTGACTGTATTATTAATCACAAGGGCTGTACCACTCTTATAAGCCGAAGTGATAGTTAGTGTAGTTCCGCTAATAACTGTGTTTACATAATAAATGTAGTTGTTCCATAATCCGCCTGCATTATTTACTATCACGTTCATAGTTGCGGCAGGAGTAGCATTATTCAATGATACGGCAGCTCCACCAAATGTGTTACTAACTTGAATAGTACTAGCACTCGGGTTAATTACATAATACATCTGATTAGGTACTAAATTACCAACAACTGCACCTGTAAAGTAAATTTGCTGGCCAGCAACAATACCTAAACTTGCCGCTGTGGCAGCTAGGTTAATTACGTTTGTGCTTGTTGTTGTAGATGTTGCCGTAGTTGTAATGTTTGCTGGTAACCCTGTAAACGAAATTTGCATACCTGGCAACACGTTTGTAGTAGTTCCTACAGTTAATACGTTTGTACTTGTCGTAGCTACTGACAATGTTGTCGATACAGTTCCATAAATTGACTGGATCATGTCGTCGATTGTAGTCTGTGCTCTAATTACAGAACCACTAGATACAATCTGTTTCATCTTATAACCAACAAAGTTTAGTGCACCTAATGTAGCTACTAATTCGTTGTTTGAATTTGCTAATAATGCTAATGCGCTAGTGTTCAATCTATTGTAAGCACGGCCAATAGCAATACTATTAAAGTTTGACTGCAACAATAAGTCCCATGCTAGTCCTGCAGAAACTAAACCAGCATCTCTGTTGGTTAATGTTGTGCTAATAGAATATGCTTGATAGAACTTTTGTACCCATACTTGCGCATCACTGGCAATTTCACTATTTCTAGCAGTGGCAATAGTATAAGCTGTTTGTAGTGCAGTAGAAGCCAATGCATACGCACCGCTAGTAATCGGAGTAATAGTTGAGTTTCCGGTGATAGTTGTGCTTGATACTGTTTGGCTTACACTTACCAAGTATGTGCCAGTTCCGCCTGCTGTGTAGAAGTTGTATGTTCCGCTGCCTGTTGCAATAAAATTGCTTGGATATCCCCAGTAGTTAACTAGAGTGATAGTTGTGCCAGCAGTATAAGTTGAAATAACATATGAGCCTGCTGGGACATTGGTACCTGTTACCAGTTGTCCAGCTAGTATACCAGTTGCACTACTGACAACAAATGTGTTTGTACCAGTTGTGCCACCGCTTGATAAAGTTGGACTGGCAATTGCAGTTACACCAGTTGATTGATTTACAATGTATGTTGGCGTACTTACACCAGTACCGGTAAGTAGCATTCCTGGTACTAGTGTTCCATTGGTAACTGCTGATACGGTTAGTGTTCCGCCAGCAGTTGTAGCAATACTACCAGTTACTGCTGAAGTACTTGTATTGGCAAATCCGTTGTTTATCCAGTAGATTACGTCCTGCACACGAGCCGCCGCAAAGGCTGCCGCGGCAGCTGATCCTGCTGTACCACTAGTTGATTGTGTTGCTGTATAAGGAGCAGTTTGTGATGTTGCAGTAACGCTTGTAGCTGTTACGATCTGACTGATAATACCTGCTACACGCTGTAAAGAAGCCACGGTTGATGGCAAATAAGAAGCTCTAATTTGAAGAATATTTAATGAGTAGTATGCGCTACCATTAATAAGACTTTGATTATTACAACCATAAGTCATGTCATACTGTAGGCCGTCCAATATAAATCCAACGTCACGCAATGTTTCTGCTTGTAAGGATGCGCCAAATGCAGTCCATTGGGTGGAGTAATTTGTGCTTAAAAAGTTAGCCACTTCATACTTAATGAATGTATAGTTATTCTTGATTTGAGTTGCGCCATCACCAAAGCCTGCTAAGAAACTTGTGTTATATCCTGTTGGGTTTGTAAAGCTGAACGGAGGAGTCGCTTGATAGCCGTTATTAATCATGTCTTGCACTGTGGCAATGCCAGTCATCACAGAATTCACTGCCGATTGACTACCTGTATCGCCTGCTGGCAATGTGGTAATCTGCGTTTGTGTATTGCCGGTAGTAGCAGTTACAGTAGAGTTAGCCAATAGTGTTGGCAATATTGCTTGAATACGTGCAAGAGATGCTACTGATTTAGGTTTGTCAGTCGCTAAATTAAGATTAGCTGCCGCTGGTTGAACGATAGTGCTACGAAGTTCGTCACCAACTATGGCGGTGTATGATGGTACAACAATAGGTAACACTTCATTATAAGTGCCAGTTTTTACGCTGATTGTGGTAGCTGGTGTCACTACTGCCGGCAATTGACTGGTATTTCCTAATGCCATAGCATTGGTTAGAATAGTGCTCAATGATGTGATTGTTGATATTGCAACAGATTCCACACTTGAAGTAGCAACACTTGTTGTATTTTGAATTGCTCTAGAACCAGAACTGATTCCGTTCAACGCTTGATAGTTGTTGGCAGGTGCCGAGTTGGCTAGTATCTTACCTATCAGGCTCAGTAGATAAGTCTGTGCTCCAATAAACTGTGTAATTTCATATTTTACAAAATTGTTGATGTAATCAGAACCCGCAGTGTTAAAGAACAACAGCGTATTAAGATTTGTATTGTACGTACCGCCGTGGCTTAGATCAAATACAAATCCATCAATTGTAAATCCTGCATCTCTTTCAATTTCTGTTGGCAGTGATGTGTAATATTTTGCTACAGCAGTGCCAGTACCGGCAGCAGTCAATGCTGTTCCGCCATAAGTACTGGCAACTGTGAAGCTGGTATTTGCTACAATAGCTTTGATGTAATAAACAGTAGTACTGGGAATAGCAGCCGCTGTTAGTGTCAAACTACCTGTTTGGGCAGTAAATGTGACTGGCATACCCACATTTAAGCCTGCTGTATTGGCTGTAAGGAATGCTCCTCCAGAAGTACCAGTTACACTGGCTTGATATGTGTAGGTAACATAATTGCTGACTTCTTTCAATAAGAATTGCTTGTTAACTGCAAGTAATAAACTGGCATTGGGGTTTAGATATCCGTTTTCAATTTGATAACATGCATATCTGATTGTGGCCCACGGCTTGTCAATTGTAGTTCCTTGACCGTTGGCCAATGTATCTACACCAGCTGGACTGACGTAAACAATGTTGTTGATCTGTCCGTAATATTGCCATGCTGGTGTAGTATTGTTTACACGCAGGATTTGCCCGTCTGTACCAATTGGCAACCGAGTTGGTCCATTAGCACCGTAATAAAATGTGTCACCTTGTGTGGTCAATACACTTGACTCAGCACCGCTGGCCAATAAATTCCAGTATGTGCCAGTTACATCGTTATCTGGGCGATTGCCGGTTGCACTGACATGTGCCAGTACACAAGTATAACTGCTAACGCCCCACAGCACAGTATCTCCAGCTACGTAGGTTACACTAGTACTCCAGCTGACTGAAATACCAGTTGATGAAAATACTGTAATCACTCCACTACTTGTTCCAGTAACTGTGATTGTTAAGTCATTGGCAGGACTTAATCCGCCTAAACTTGTACCTAAGATCTTTATGGTATCACTGTTGGCATATCCACTGCCGCCTGCATTAAGTGTCACAGTGTAAATTGTATTCTTTGCAGTTACGTTCCAAGTCGCACTAGTTCCAGATCCAATAATATTGGTACCGGCTACCGCTGAATAAGAATTGTTTGTCGGATTCCATTTGAATCCCGAATTCAACTGACTCCAATATGTGGTAAATGGTGGTTTAGGATTGGTAGTGCCTGCACTTGTACCTGTAGCAGATACTAACGCAAAAGCTGTTCCACTAAACTGTGTTGCAGTTACAGTAAAATGCGAACTGTCTGGGATCGTATTTACATAATATTGGCCAGTGGTCAACAAATTACCCAATGCTGTTCCAAATGTAATTGGTAATCCCACAATCAAGTTTGCAGTTGTTGCTGAAACTGTTCCGCCTGAACTACTTGCCGGACTTCCAGTCAGTGTATATTGCACCTGTGTTACACTTGGTGTTCCTGTTACAATAAATGTACCGTTGTAAGCGGTATTAGTCACACCGGCAACTACAATAGTTTGTCCTGCAACAAACGGAATTTGTGATTGTGAAGCATAAGTTAGTGTAGCAGTAGTTGATGTAACACTGGCACCAGTAATAGTAATACCTGCGGCTATAGTGATTTGATTAGGGCGAGTACCGTCACTAGAAACTGTTGTAGCAATAGCTTGAACAAGTTGTACAGTGTTATCAAGTGCCGCCACATATGTATATCCACTAACACGGGCAACATCACCAATTCTGTAACTGTTTGATCCAGACCAATCACCACGGAAATTAAATCCAGTGGTAAATGGTTGCCAATACCCTGTAGCAGTACTAGGAGTTTGTCCGTTTCCGTTTTGTATAGCAGTGTAAGTGTAGCCGCCATACGTGACCATGTCACCTATAACATAGTTTGTCGTTGAATTCCAACTGTTTGAAAATTCAAAACCGTTAACAAAAATACTAAATTTAGTTACATCTAATACAGTTCCCGTTGACGTATGTGCAGTTGTACAAATCCATAGATCGGCGCCATAGGTAACAACATCATTTAGGCGATATGTTACACTGCTACCGCTCCATGTTTGGCGATATATAATTCCTGCATTGAATGTGTCCCATTTAGAAAGATCTGCTTCTAGGCCTAGGGCAACTGTGTTGGCACTGACGTGAGCAGTATTACAAACGTATGTATAGCCACCGTTGGTGACTAGGTCACGAACTTTATATCGATAGTTGGTAGACCAGCCCTGAGACCAATTAAAGTTACTGGCAAAGGCTACCCACTTGCTTTGGTCTTGCTCGAGTCCTAGCTGACTTGTACCAGACACTGTACCCAAGATTGATACAGTATATGTGCCAGTTATTGCAAATGTAATTTGTGTTGTTGTACAACTTGCAACTGTAAATGTTGAGTTAACTGTACTAGGAGTGCTAGTAGTACTTGGGCTGAATCCTGAAAGAGTAACAGTTGATCCGACAAGGAATGGTTGAACTACTTGGCTGGCATAAGTCAAGGTTGCTGTTCCTGCAAAAACTGTAAATCCTGTCGCAGTTATTGTAGCTGTTGATGCTGTGCTAGTATGCGAGGTTAAGCATTGATAAACTACGCCGCCGTATGATACTTGGTCGCTAACATTATAGTATGTTCCATTTGACCATGCTCCGATCCATTTTGCTCCGTCGGCAATCAAATTCCAGTTGGTAGGATTGTAAGCTAAATCTGTAGCAAACCCTGTTGCTGAGTTTGTAGAAGTATGACTAACTACGCAAATATACGTTTTACCGCTTACAGTAACCACGTCGTCAACTACATATGCGTTGTTTTGTGCCCAAGGACCTTGGTACACAAACTTAATTCTACCTAGTTTAAATTCTGCCATTTTATTTTATTCCTCTAGTCTATTTATCTTAAATTAATTTATAGGTTATTGTGATCGTGCAAATGCAGTTCTAGCAAAGAAACTCAGTGCCGGCAAATTACCGTCAACTGCGGCATTAGGACCTGTAAAATTTGCTAAGGCTGAGAACCTTACATTCGATCCTATCACTCCTGCAGGTATAGTTGACCTAATAAAGTTTGGACCGCCAACTACAACAGTACCTGCTGTCAGCTGTCCTGTAAATGTGTTTGATCCGCCTGCTGATAGTCGATCTGTTAGATACTTCTTGATTGCTTTCTGTGTAGGGATTACATTATCACTATTAGCCGTAAACGTACTGTCAGTGCTGAACTGGTTGACAACAACACTTGATCCGCCTACTGCAATACCGCCTAAGCTCAGACTGCTCAATCCGCTCAATCCAAATTGACTTGCACTTAGGGTAACAATACCAGTGGCTTGTTGTACTCCAAACAAGTTACCAACTTTGAAGTTACCGTCTTGGTCAGTTGACGTAAAGAACACACGCCCATAGTTGGCTTCAACTGATTGGTTATTTTGGGCAGCCGCATAGGCGCCCACTGGAAAGCCAGGATAGTTACTGTTGATAAAATCTCCGTAGCCAATATTTAAAAAATCGTGTCCAGTCAATCGTGCCTGACTATATTTGCTACGTATACTTACAGTTGTTCCGTTGGCAGTGGCGTTAGCTGTGCTAATACTTGGACTTACGCTTACGTTAGCTTCTAAGTTAGGAGCAACGGTATTAAACACACTGTATGCACTAGTGACTTTGAAAATTTGGCTGACTCCGGTAATAGTCAAGTTATCACCTGGGCTAGGCAGTCTTGTTAGATTATTCAAAATTATCTGTAAACCTGTTTGATACTGATCTGCATATCCGTTACCTGTTACAATTACTGAAGTAGAATTAGTATTGTATCCAGTTCCTCTATTGGCAAAGGTTGGACTACTTAACACTCCGTTGGCTATGCGTGGACTGATGCTGGCTAGTGTGGTCACATTAGGGTCCACAAAAGATACAGATGGTGCCACGCTATATCCAGAACCAGGTTCAAACAAGTTAAGACTTGTAATTATATTTGATGCAATACTGGCTCGAGCCTTGGTTTGACAGCCTGCACTGATAACACTTCCTGTGTTTCTTCCTGCTAGAGTAGAGAATACTCCATTATATTGGGTGGCGCCAGATGCTCCAACGAATCCAAATGCCATTGCACTGTAGCCATCATTTGAAACTGTTCGAGATTTCCAGTCAAATCCATTTTCGCTTGTGTATGCTGTTGTACTTGATGCAGATACTGTAACAAATACTCCTTGTCCGTAACTGATTTTATCTGCAGAAATAATATTGTTTGCCGCATACCACACTACGCCGTCTTGCGAATATACAGGAGTTGCACCCGTGCCGGTAGCAACTGCTACAAACAGACCGTTTCCATATGCGACTGAACTCCAAGCACCGCTAGCAGGTAATGTAACGCTGATCCATGTGGCTCCAGTCGCGCTGTATGCGGCAATGGTGGCTGTTGTAGTTACAGGAGTGCCTGTAAATGTAACTGAACCAACGGCATTGCTACTGGTAGGATTCACTCCACTAATTGTGATAAGAATATCATTGGCTGGGGTTGTGCCGCCCACGCTGGTTCCAAGAACTTTCACAGTGTCACCCACTGTATAACCGCTGCCGCCGTTGGCCACAGTAACAGTGTATGCAGAAGGATTTACAACCACATTAAAAGTTGCACTTGTACCAGTAGCTACCACTACTTGAGAGGCCACGCCTGCGTATCTTACTCCGCTTGCTAGGGCAACAAATCGTCCACCAGTTACATTGTTAGGTGCAGACCCTCCGTAAGTCATACACGACCAAGGTGCGGATGACGGCAGTGTTGCAGAGGTCCATGAGATTCCATAGTTAGTACTATAAATTGCATTGTTTGTATTTGATGCTATCACACTAAATGTACCGTTGCCGTAGGCAATACTACTCCAAGAGTTTGTTGGTGCAGAAGTCACAGTTCGCCAGCCAGCTCCATTAGATTTTGAAATTGCAAATGTGCTATTAGATACACCACCACTTGAAATTATCACCCAGTATCCGTTGCCATATGCTATGCCAACAAAACTAGATCCTGGTAAAGTGATACTAGTCCAAGTTGTTCCGTCACTGGATCCAGCTGCCACTGTGCCGGAACTGGCCAATGCTATCCAATAACCGTTGCCGTGCGCCATAGTGGCGTATGTGGTCCCTAAAGATAGTGCTACTACTGAAGTTGCAACTGACTGTGTAAATGCAGGTTGCGTAAAGGTTGTTCTTGGTTCAATAAAATACTGTGACGAGCTATCTAGTGCTACGACCGGCTGTGTACCTGGATTGATATGGTCCCAACCCACCGCGGCAATACTCATTGATCCAGTTTTGTCAGCAAGACTTATTGGGCTAGCACTTGTACTGGTTCCTGAAATTGTTCCGGTATTAAGTGCTACTGAGAAGTGTAATGAATCGGGAATTGATTGAATATAATATGTCTGGCCTATTTGCGGACCACCGAATAGCTGAGTTGAGAACGTGGCATTCATACTGCCAATACCTAGAGACAATGAGGTCTTTGCAGAAGTTGATGATAGTGTCATCGTGCCGCCTGTGGCTGTAGTAACCTGAGTTGCTTGTGGACAAGTTGTTGCAGTCATATAGCCAGTAGTAGTAGCAGTACATTGAACTACTGCCTGTCCTGGCAATGTGGTAATAGTAAACGTTGTAGCGTTATTGATAGCTGAAATATAATAAGTTGACTCGGGAGAAATGGTATTTATGGCGGCTCCGACAAACCTAATTGGATGATCTTGTTGAAATCCGGTAGTACTGGAAACAGTAATCAAGTTTGTACCTGCTTCAAATCTAGTTACAGTTACTGATATAATTGTTGTGGATATTGCAATTGTTGTGCTGTTGAGAATTTTGGCAATGTAATATTTTTGTGAATCTGTTAGTCCGCCAATCATCGGAGAAGAAAATATCACAGGATTCAATGCTACCAATGATGAAGTATCTGCCATAGTGAGTTTGGGATAATTTGAACCCCAATAGGCATTGGTTGCACCGTTAACTACACCTGCTGTTGATGCTGTTACTGTCAAACTAATAAGTGTAGAAGAAATAGTAAAACTAGTAGAACTAACAATTTCGTTAATATAGTAAACTGTGCCAACTGATATTCCACCTAATGCTGTTCCTGTAAACTGTATCGGATAATTAACAACCATATTGGTTGTTGAGCCTTGCAGATAACTTGTATTAGAACTAAAATTCATAGTCATAGTACCAGTACCACTGATTAACTGCCACACTGTGCCAAATGGTTGATTAGTAATTTGTATCGTTGTGCTGTCAACAATTGCAAAAATATAATATGTTTGCGTTGGATTAACTGTACTGAATGTTGTGCCACTAAAAGTCACTGCTTGGTTAAATACCAATCCCACAGTGCTTGCAACTGTGAATGTATTAATTGTTCCACCAAATGCCTGCGTAACTGTAGTTGTTGCTAGAGATGTTGAAGTAACCGAAGTTGTATAGTATGTGGGAATAAATTGAACTGGCTGATTCAAATATAATGATGCCGTTGACGTAGTAGTTAATAAACTTCCGCTACTGGCAGTTGCAGTTATAGGTACTGCTGAAAAAGATTCTTTTAGTAACCAAGCTACTTTAGTTCCGCTATTATAATATGAGATATAACCGTATTGGCCTGCGCCCGTACCGCCTTGTATGAATACTCGCATACCGGTATAGTTACCATTAGTGTTCGTATCTGCCTGCGATAATTGCACATACTGAGGATTACCTGCTTGAGCATTATTAGACGCAGTAAGATAGCCAGCGCCGCCGGTTATACCATTACTATCTGTAACTACACGTGATTGAAACACTGCACCGCTACGAATTTCATCTCCAATTGTTACAACACCGGTACCTGCACCAGTAATATTGTAATTAGCATAGGCAGTAAACTTGGATGTGTTGGTTACTTCCAAGTAAAAACTCGGCGTAAAATTAGATTTTGATAACTCAGTCTGGGACGCATAAACAAATGTGTACTGCCCAATGGAGCCATTATAGCCTCTAGGATACAATCTATATTGTAGTTGTGTGTTCAAGCCGGTTGTATCGTATACTGAAAACCATATTCTTATCCATCCAGCTGTGGGATCAGTTGCTGATAGTTGTTGATTGATAGCGCCATAGTTTACGGGCAATAATCCGCCACCAGAATTTCCTGCTGTTACTACTCCTGTATCAAAATTGTAACTGATACTACTGGTCACTGTGCTTGATCCAGAAAATATTGCATACAAATCAACAATTGACGATGTGCCTTTTTTCACATAAGCACTTAGAGTATATCCCAACGCACTGTTAATTGGAACTGTTCCAACACTTGATACACTTGTAACCACATTACCGCTTACTCCGGTTATTGTAATGATACAATCATTGACATTATCAACACCGCCTAGTGTACTACCAGCAATATATAATGTGTTACCGTTTACATACCCGGCGCCACCGTCTGATACAGTAACAACATATGCAGTAGCGGTAACTGTAACGTTGAACAGTGCTGGATTATTGGCGCCGGTACCACCGCTACCTAGAATATTTGTACCACCTAAATTACTATAAACTGCGCCAGCCGCTGGCACACTGATATTCTGATAAACATAACTTCCGTTAGGGCCGGCAGAATTTCCTGCAATAGCCCATGCCTCAGTCAGACCAGTCGGTGCTGTAGTATTCTTGTTAAATGACACGTTTGAATCATTAAGCCAACTGCCGCCTAGGAAATTATTGCTGAAATTTAATAAATTAGTAGTTGTTGTATTGTAGGCCGATCCAGAATTGGAGAAAGTCAATCTTACCAATTGAGCTTGAGCGCCAAACGCACTTTGTACTTGGGCTTGTACTTGGCTACTTTGATTATAAACGATGCCGGTCGCTGGTGTTTCTGTGAGGTCGTAACCTTCTGCAATAACGCCGTATGTACCATAACTAGTGTTACCGTTGGTAGCACGTATACGTCCACCATTTTCTGCAAAATATCCACAGTATCCGTAGTATGAAAATATAGATACTGCTTCTGTTAATGCGCCTGGACCAGTACACCAAAGTCCGACACCGTCACTAATAATGTGTGTGAAATCATTACAAACAATTGATTTATTACCGCCATTGTGTAGATTACCGTCAATCTTTAAACCAGTACAGCCGTTACCAAATGATGAAATATTTTGAACATATGGGCTACGTCGATAGATCCACGCTGTGGTGTCAGTTGGGCCCGACCCGGGATCTAAGCTAGCATAACTTCCTCCTGTAGGTCGTTGTATATAAAAAGCATCTGGATTTGATAAGGTACCTAACAGCCCGGTTAGAGTCATGTTGCGCAAACCAGAACCGTTGCGAAGACGGAACATGTCTTTCACACAGTCACCCGCATAAACTGTCATATGAGTGCCTAATGCAACACTGCCTACGCCGGTTGTCAATGGAAATATTGTTGAGCCAACTACGGTCACTGTTGCTATGGCTCCTGAGATCACAGACGCCACTGTAATGATAATATCGTTAGCAGTTATGGTTGCAGTACCAGTACCAGTGCCAACTCCTGTTGCAGTAAATCTTATACCAACAGTACTGGCACTAGCACCAATTGCAGTAAAATCAGTTGTGCCAACAGATATAATTGTGTATTGGAATCCTGTTATAAAAAATCCTGCAACAGTTGAGGCGATTCCAAGACTACTGCCTAAAATTCTTATTGTGCTACCAGCCACATAGTTTGTGCCGCCATATGCCACGCTCACAGAGTAGGTTCCATCTTGTACTGGGGTCACATTGAATGTTGCACCTGTACCAGTTGCTGTTATATTGGTTCCCGAGACAGAATAATACGTTCCAGACAATGCAGTAATTTTAAATTGTGTAGCAGTGATTGTTGCACCTACAACATAATAAGTTGTTCCTGGAGTTATGCCGCCAAACCCATAATATGGATTTGTTCCTATGACAGAAGTAATACTTGGGTTAACAAACTGCAATGCTGTTTGATCTACAAATTGACTGGTACTGTTAACTGTAACTAGATTGCTGCCACTTGTAGTAGCAGTGCATTGCAGAGTCAAAATAATTGCTGGAGAAACTGTTACTCCGCGCAGTTCGTCCCCAATAATGGCCACGTTGGCGGGCACCACAATTGGTAGGGTTTCGAAATAACTTCCAGTCTTGACAAAAATACTGGCAGTTATTCCGCTGTTGGAAGGTGGTACCAGTGCAGTGCTCTGATTAGTAAGTGCTGTGGTCACAATGCTCAGCAATGAAGATGCTAATGCAGTTGCTCCCAGCTCGGGGCCAGCACTTGTTGTTTTTTGATAAACTACGGGTGTTATTGAATTTGCGGTTTGATATATTGCACCATTACCGACGACATTATTGGTCAACGCTGTTTGTATAAACGTGCCTAACTGAAGTAATCCAGATAGGAAATATGGTAGTTCTGCTAGACTGGCAGCATTGATGAATGTAGTTGAACTACCAAATGCAAAATATGCCAGGGTGGCTGCGACTGTTTGACTGTTGCCGCCACGTGACATGTCATACACTATGGCATCAATGATATATCCTGCATCGCGTATAGTCTTGGTTTGATCGAATACTGAACTGGGAGTAAATCCATTAGTACTGGCCGCTTTTTGAGACAGCATCCAGTAGTACATTTCTGTGGTCAACCAAGTTTTATTTGCTGTGATAAGAGCAGTTGCGTTTTGATTAATAGTTCCAGCACCGACAAAGTTACATGCGTATGCAATGGTCTTCCAAGGTTGGTCCCAAGTAGTTCCGTAGTCTGCACGGTCTATACCTGTTTTTGTTGAAACATAGTAAACAGCATTGACCTGATTGATTTTATTCCAAGCCGGAGCCGTTGTTACGGTGCCAGTGACTCCGGTGCTAGCTACTGCTTTGAGTGTATATTGATTAGTTCCGATCGGTAATGCAGTATAAGAACTAGTAGCATTTGAATAGTATTCAGTATCACCAATAGTATTCATTGCATTTTTTCTAGCATGAGGTATGTAAAATATCCAATAGATATTTGTAGTATCAGCATCAGGACGATTATTTTGTGGAGAAAGTTGTGAGGTGTGCGTTTGGACACAAACATAAGTACCGTTTTGCCAAACAGCCAAATCGCCCACTATGTATGTGGTCCCAACGGTCCAGGTTTTGGTCCAATAGCGTCCCGGAATAACTATCTTCCAATTGATATAATTGGTACCCACTAGCGATAGTGATTGACCATCTGTGAGTGCTGTATCATTTACTGCACTGACTGTGATTGTAGTTGCGGTATTATCAATGTTGATAACAGTTTGTCCAGCACTAAAGCCGTTGCCAATAACATTCATGCCAATCGTTATGCCTGAAACTGAATTGAGTTTTAATACAGTGCCTGAACTGCCAGTTGTGGAATATGTTTTGCTAACACTATAAGAGCTTGGGTCTTGTGCAGTATTATCAGCAATGGCATCAAAGAACATGCCATTACGCCTAATCACATCACCAATTCGATAATTGGTTGCAGAACCCCATTCTCCCCTGAAATTAAAACCTTGTGTCAACACTCCCCAGTCAGTCGCATCAACTGATGGTGTATTACCTATGTTGTTAGCAGTTTTACTATAGTAGGTATATCCACCATATGATACAGTGTCTCCTGTTTGGTATACAGTACCAACATTCCAAGAGCCAACGTATTCAAATCCTGGCATCCATGTGGTCCATTTGGCTTGATCAAAACCATTAATGCTGACTGTTAATCCTGTCAACGTTCCCTGAACAGTGGTCAGTTGACCTGTGTTTGCAATAGCGTTTGCATAGGTATTTGATAATGTAAACGTGCTGGCTCCATCGGTTGCACTCACATAATACGTTGTTGTTGCTCCGGCGTATCCTGAGATAGATCCAGTCGCTGTTGAAGCCAGTTGTCCAGAAACAGTAACAGCTTGCCCAATAATAAGTGTGCCGCCGGTATAAGAAAATTGTCCAGCGGTTCCGGTTGTAGCAACAGTGCTTAACGTGTTAGCTACGACACTGGTATGTCCGTTGATGGCAGACCACAAGTCCGGACCGTATTTTACAATGTCATTGGTTTTGTATCTAACATTTGATGACCATGTGCCTTTGTATTCGACACCACTATCTATAATGGTCCATGCTGATTGATTTGCCTCTAAGCCCAGTGTATTGCTTGCAGAACTAGTATGGTTGGCTATGCACTTGTAAACAATGCCGCCATATTTGACCACATCATTTTTGCCGTAGACATTATTTGGAAGCCAGCCCACTGACCTCCATGCATTAAATTCTGAATACTGAGTCCAATAAGATGCTTGGCTAGCAAAAGCTGTGCTAGTGTGTTTGGTGTTGGCATAATAAATAACGCCGCCAAATGACACAATGTTTCCTAAACTGTACGCTTGACCAGTTTGCCATGCTCCGCCGTTGGCTGTGACAAAAGTCTTGCCATCTACAATCATGTTCCAGTATGGTGTGCTTGCTCCGGTCTGAGTAACGTAATACAAGTCGTTGTAAAAACTTGTAGCATCAGATGTATTTGGAAGTAGGCAAACATAGGCTTTACCTTGATAACTGACAACATCATCTCGAGCGTAGATAGTAGCAGGCGTCCATACACCCTTCCATGAAAATCTCAATCTTCCAATTTTAAATTCTGCAGCCATTTTTATATCCTATTAAATTGCACTAACAATCTGAGCGGCACTGTAAATATATGTTTGATTTACACGAACAACCAATTGTCCCTGTGTGTCAATATAATAAAAACAATTTTTACTGTCCCAACGATACTGATCAAAATACAAGTTGGGGTAAGGTCTACTGTGATCTGTTGCTAGTCTACCATCAAAATAATCCACGCCATATTCAAAATTTTCAAAGTTTGCGCTGTTTGGTCCCGGCAAGTTCACTGCAATACTGGCAGTTGAACTCAATTGATCAACTTTGTTAAAAAACAATGTGCCATCATCCAATCTGCGCAGTCCGTAAAAGAATCTGGGATTGCCCTCTCCCAACATATCATTGTAACTTAGATCACCACCAACATAGTATGACATAATCTTATCCTTTAACTAATTTCAACGTAGCTTGCTATTACATCAAGACTACCTGCTGTGTTGGTAGTAACCAACATGTTTGTGCTGGGCCCTAGTATAAGTTTTTCTCCCTGAGAAACTAATCTTAAACTTTGAAAGCCAGGTAAAATTACATTGTACGCATAATACGCTGTGGTAGATGCTACTGTATCTTGTAATTGCACAGAGACCGTGATAATATTTGCCGTGGTGTTTGTAAGGCTGATTCCAATTACTGTGGTCTTGGCACCGGCGTTTGATTGCCACAGTACTGGTGTAATTGTGCCACCTGTGGCAGCAGTAGTTGTTGAATTTGAATAGGTCACTGAAGTGAATGTTGCACCTGTCACAGTCTGATATCCATTGTACCCAGCTACGCTGACTCCGGCAACATAGATATAACTTCCAATAGGAAACGGAACAATGTCTTGCGCAGGAAATCTCAATGTCACAGACCCTGAACTGGGGCTGCTGGCTGCCACTGTGCCAACTGATATGATTGGGCTTATATTGTTCTGTAGCGAGTTTTTAAATACTGTTGCCATGATTTATCCTAAACTTATTACCACACCCAATGCCACATCACTGGCCTGGGCAACAGTTACACCGCTACTTAGACCCGCAACGCTGGTCCATGATATACCGTTGTAAACTTCAACATATTGATTGTCTGTACTGAAACGTAACATTCCTGTGGTAGAATTTGCAAATGCAGGGCGCTGTGCTGTGTTTCCTACCGGTACTACAACACCGTAGGTTCCGGCAAATTGAAAATACCCATTACCTGTACTGGTCAGTTGTGTTACTGCATTATTGGCAGTATTGGTTACACTGCCTGTGGTAAATTTTAAATTGCCCAAGGCCACTCCGCTGGTTCCTGAAGTGGTGAAATTGATATCTACGTTACTGGTATTGGCGCTGATTGTGTTACCACTAATTGTGATGCTGGGCGTTCCTGTGGTTGAAAAACTACTTACATTTCCTGTAGTAGCATTGATATTGGTAGTGTTGACGTTTTGACTGTATACATTTTTCCATCGTAGGAGATTAGATCCCAGCGTGTATGTGTTAGTGGTTGCGGGTAAAATATTACTGCTAACTTCACCGGCAAATGTGATAGTATCTGTAGGCATATCGCCTAATTGAATATTTCCGTCAGCAGTGATTGTACCAGTAGCATGCAAGTTGCCTGTAACCAACACATCTGAATTTAAATTGATTGCACCTGTACCGTTGGCAACAATATTGATAGCGCCGTTGGTGTTTGTAGACGCTAGGGTATTGCCAGTTAGACTTAGATTCCCTACAAGTGCAGTACCCTGATAGATAGTTGCATTTGGACCGCTTGGGGTAAATGTAATTGATGAATTAATACTGCTTATTGTACTGCCTGAAAAGGTCAGTAACCCCAGTGAAGCTGATCCACTGGTGTATAAATTTGTAGTTCGGGTTGTGCCGTTTACGCTTAGATCGTTGGTAGGAGTGGCTGTGTTGATACCCACGCGGCTATTAACAACATCTAAATAGAGAAGGTTCGTCTCAAAGGCCAAATTCTGCCCGTTGCGGAGCAAATTATCCTTTAAGAGCGGACCGGAAATTCGACCGACAGCCATGTGCTCTCCTTGTACCCCCGTGTTTCACGGATAACCACCTTTTCATCCCTTGTTTCAAGGGCTCTTTGCGGGTTTACCACAGTCGGATATCGCAATGCTTGGTCAAGCACCGCAGTAAAAGTATTTAGCTGATTTGAATTTTAGTAGCCAAAGACGATGCTGTACAATGTTGAAGCGTCACTGACGTCTTGCACAGTAGCATTGGCATTTTGACCATAGGCCGGAATCCAACCTTGGCTTGAACTATAAACTTCCACATAGGCCAATGTGGTGTCATATCTTACAGTGCCTTCTACTGGGCTTGCTGGTCGATTAAGGTTGGTTCCCACAGGAACTGCTACACCGTTGGTGCCTGAGAATTTGTAGTATCCCTGGCCAGTAACAGCCAAACTCATATTACTGGCAATTTTGAAGGTGTTGGCAGTGCTGAAGAAATCAGAACCATTGATCCTAACTGACCCGGTGCCCGTAGTAGAAAAATTAATATCTCCTACAGTGTCGGATATAGTATTGCCTGTAAAATTTATATTGCCAAAATTTGCAGTTGTTAGTGCAAGTGGGCCCGATGTGGTTTGCCCTACAGTCAGCGTAGTCAAATACAGATTATTCCATTGCAAAGCACTGCTACCCAAATCCCACTCATATGATGTGCCTATATACAACAAAGACTCATCATCTACTCCTGTAAACAATGGGCTAGATTGGCTTATTACATTTTGTGCAGATTGATTAACTATTCCCACGGGAACAATATTACTGGCCACTTCTGCTGTAATTGTTATACGATTACTGGTGCTGGTGCCCAGTGTAATACTACCGTCAAATGTTATGTTTCCAGTAGCATGTAAACTGCCATTTACTGTTGTTTGTACATTACCCGAGTCGTTGGCAAAATTAATACTGCCAGTGCCGTTGGGTGAAAAATTCACAGCGTTGTTGGTAACAGTATTGCTTAAGGTATTGCTGTACAAATACAAGTTTGCAGTGCTTAATCCCGGAGTGATAATTCTGGGGTTTATGTTTTGACTGGGACTAATTGTTATTGAATTGCCAAGCACGTACTGAATTGTGCTGCCGCTGACCACAAAGTTGCCAATGTCTGCTGTAGTATCAACTGTTAAGTTTACTGTGTCAATTGCTGTAGGCACATATAGATCGTTAACTGGAGACGCATTGTTGAACCCGATGCGTTTGTTAACCACATCGAGATATAGGACTTTGTTGTCAAACGCTAAATTTGTACCATTGCGTACTAGGTTGTCTGCTAGTAGCGGGCCACCTATTCTTCCCTGCTGGACTGACATGTCAATCCTCCTTAGGCGTCAAACCCTAGTAGTACTGTGACTACTTTGCCGTAGGGAACTGGACTGGTAAATTGCAGGTAGTTGCCTGTATATGTAGTCGTTGGTTCTGTAATTGTAACAGACGTCAGCACTGCAATCGTTGATGTAATAGTGGGTTTGCTGATATTGATACTGAGCAATGCGTCTGTTGTAGCATCTGTTAGATAACTCAACACACAAGTTGGTACTGTGTAGGTTAATCCTGTAGGAGTTCCAACTGCTGTTGTTATGGCTGTTCCACCAGGTGACAAACTAAGAGTAAATGTAGTAGTTCCGTTGGTTGTAATAATATAATAGGTAGTAGGATTTGAATAACCGCTAATACTGCCTGCTGTTGGATAAGTTTGTCCAGCTGTTCCGCTGATTGTGATTGCTTGATTAACAGCTAGCGTAGTACTGGTGCATTGAAATTGTCCTGCTGTTCCTACAATAATAACTGAGCTCAGTGTGGTTGAACTTGGTATGCTGGCTGGCCCGCTGACTACTGCTCCAAGAATATTCACTGCCGGATAAACTGCTGTATTACTGGTCACAGTTCCAGCGATGGTCATGGAACCTGTTGCTGGACTAAAATAGCTCACACTGGTTGTTGAGCTGGCTGTTACTGAAAATTTACCATTGTATGCTGTCGGAGTAAATCCAGATACTGTGATAGTATCACCTATAGCAAATGGATTGCCGGCTTGTGCGGCAAAGTTTATAGTGGCTGTTACCCCTGCGGCTGTGATACTTCCGCTGGCAGTAGACTGACTGACACTGACTGTGTAACTAGTTCCTGTCAAGTTCACAGGACTACCGCTGGAACCACTGGCTACTGATTGGCTTGTGCTTAAGGTATATGTGCCTGCACCACCTACGCCGGATCCTAATGCACTGATATAAGTTCCAGCAGCCATACTGCTACCAGTGATAACCATACCCAAGGTAATAATACTGGATGTTATTGATGTCACTGTCAATGTTGTGCCGCTGGTGTAGCCCGTGAACGCTGAAGAGTTTGCTGCCACAATGGTAGTTCCGGCTGTGACACCGTTGTTGCTCAGTGTTTGGCCTGCTATTGGTGTAGACCCGCTTGTTACTGTGAGTGTGGTTCCAGCAGTGCCCGAAGGAGCAGAACCGTTTGAAATAAATCCTGTAAATGAAATAGTTCCACTGCTACTGGTAGCAGTGCCAACTAAACTGGTGCTGAAATACAGTGTGGTTGCTCCAGTAGCGGCTGATTGGCTAACTGATCCGGTATAGGTTTCTCCGCCCACTGACGGGCTTGCTGTCACTGAATAATTTATACCAGACAGTTGTAGCACATTTTCTACTACCACTAAAGCGTTCTGTCCCCCAAACTGACCAGCGGCTGCACCACCAGCTGAAGGAATGTTGCTGGAATAGTATAACTTATCTGTGTTGTAGGCACTGTTTAGCGGACCAAATAATGTATTTAGGCCGTCACCTGCTCCTAGATTTTGTTGGATTATGGGATTACTTTCTTTAAAACGCAATGCTCTCCAGTTGGCGGTACTAAGGCCTGCTGATCCTTGATACACTTCAACTTGGTTTGTTGAAGTATTGTAGCGCATGGATCCCAAATTTGTACCGTTTCGTTGACCTGTAGTGCCGTTGGGTAGCACTAGGCTACCTGAATTAACAGGGCTCACAAAGACGTTAGTGTTGCTAACATCTGAATATAGAGTTGTATCGTTGGCAACTCTACGATTAATATTTTGACGTTTTAAATATCTCATTATACTGGTAGTGAACTTACGACTATTGACAAGTTTGATGTTGCTCCTGCTTGCACATACACAGCATCACCTGTGCCCAACACTAGTTTTTCTTGATCTAAACTTACAGTTTCTGTTGGCGGAACTGGTAATGCATTAATAATCATATTGACAGTGCTGGCTGACTGCCCGCTAGGAACTGCCCATACTGTCACTGTGTCTGTAACACTGCTACTGGTGTTGCAAATTATAATTGAAGTAATGGCATTTCCAATGCTGGGTGCTGTGACCGCAGGTAGTGTTACTACTAATGGTGAAGTTGTTATCTGTTGTGCATTAAGTGCCATGTTGTGTCCTTATAGTAAAATACTTAGCAGTACTGCTCGTTTTCTACTTATTAATTCGTCCGGTGTTTGCACAGTGGAATTTACTATATACAAGCCTGTACGTCCCGGTCCAACTTGAGAGCTGGAATATACTTGAGTGCTACTGGCCATAGTTCCGCTGTTGTACGTCAATGCTGATTGATTGTCAAATCGGGTGTATGCATTAATTTCAACAGTTCCGCTGTTGGCTGTCAGTGTTAGATTGTTACTGCCAATATCATTTATAGTATCGCCGTAAATTCTAACACTGCCCACAGTCAAACTGCCGTTGGCACTGGTTGTGATTCCGCTAGCAGTTGTTCCTGTTACTGTGGCAAAATATCCCATGGGGTTGGGGTTGGTATTTGGCGTTGTCAAGAACTGGATTGATCCAGTAGCTTGGCTAGTACCAGTAACTGTTACCTGTGCATAGGTATAGTTGGTAAACGTAAGTCCTGTAGTTGATCCTGCTGTAGTAACTATTGCAAGATTTCCTGGGTAAGTTCTCAGTGTAAACGTATTAAAAGTGTTGGTTGCAGATATTTGATATATTGTTGGATTGCTATAACCAGTAATAGAACCAGTGCCGCTGCCTGCTCCGCTAACAGTGACCTGCATTCCCACAAATAGTGTAGATGTGTTACAGGTAAACTGACCAGCTGTACCAGCAATTATCACTCCGCTGATTGTAGGAGTACTGGGATACTGGATTGTACTGACCAGTGCTTGTCCTGCTCCTGCACCACTGTAGCTACTGGCCACATAGTTGTTTAGATATTGCACATTGGGTATGTGCCATGCACTTAGACCCAGTCCAGCATAGTTGTTTGCACTGGTTAGTAAAGTGTTGGTCGTACCGTTGTACGTTGCACCAGAATTCACTATGGCCAATGCTTTGGTGCCACCTTGCAGATCAAAAGCCAAATCGCCTGTAGAATCTGCTACCAATGTTCGCACTTGCAATGCATTCAACACTTGACCAGTTGTTGCTCTAGTGCTGGGATTGACTGTTACTGTGTCTAGTAAAAATGTTCCTGTAACTTCATTGTTCAACACTGCATCGTAGTGACTGACATTTTCATTAAACAACAACTGTCCTGCTGAAGTGTTGCCTCTATCAATTTGTAAACCGCTGGTACCAGAACCAGCAATAACTGATCCAGTTCCGCCTGAATTTATTTCAATAATATTGTCATTGAGTACACTGGTAGTTGTTTCAATAATAGTCGATGCACCTTTGACATCCAAGTTGCCCCAGATAGTCACTGTGCCATAATTTCCGCTGGCATATCGACCAATCGCCGTGCCTGTAGTGTCAAAGATGATATTACCTCCAGGCCTTACCTGTAAGCTATAATCACCGTTGGCTACTTTGACAATTTTTGACATTTAGAATCCTATAAGGGCCCCGAAGGGCCCTATTGGTTTATTACACGTTATCGATCTTAACTGAAACGCTGGACACTGCTGAACCAAATGTCCAGTTAACTGTTGCTCCATCTGCAAACTGTGTACCAGTATTGCGTGTTACACGGCAACGACGGTTAGTGATCTTGCTGACCCAATATGAACCACCAGCTGAGTCGACAGCGTTGATAGCCATTGTGCCACCAACTGTTGGGAAAGCTGTTACCAACTTGGCGTAGAATACACCATCAGCATTTTCAACACGGAAACGTTGTGTGTTTTCTTGTTTGATAATGTCAGTGTCTTGACGAGCAACGCCACCAGTTGTGGCCAATGCCACTGCTTGCATAGCGGCATAGTTACCAGTGTAACCAGTTGTTACCTGTGCGGCAAATGTCATTGTTGCAGCCGCTGATCCTGAACCAAATGTGATTGCTGTGTTACCACTTACTACTGTAGTAATTGTCAAACTTGTTGCTGTTGTAACAACTGCGGCATTGCCGCCTACTGAGCTACTTAGAACAATTTCAGTTGCTCCGTTGACTGCAATAATGTAATAAGTACCAGCTGACAAGCTACCACCTGAACCAGTTGTAACCACTTTCAATCCTGGAACCAATTGGTCTGTTGAACTTACAGTTTCTTTGTAAAGAACAATTGACAACCCAGTCACTGCACCTGCGGCTCCGCCTGTTGGAGCAGTACCTGCAATAGTTACCAATGTCAATGTGCTTGTACCGTTAGTGGCTGTTACCAAATAGCTGTTACCAGTTGAGTATGAGCTGTCGATGAAGTTTGTACTTGCTGTACCAGTAAATGTAACCACCTGTCCAATATAGAATGTTCCAGCGGCTTGTGCTGTACCCAATGTGATTGTGTTAGTTACTGCACCCACTGTGATTGTACCATAAGCACCACTAGCAATAGTTGTTACTGTTGTAGCACTAATACCAGGAGTTACTGGAACTGTGTTGATATAACCGTTACCGTTGTTAGTGTATGTAACACCGTTAACACCAAATGTTGCTGGAGTAATTGTCAAACCGGCACCGCCAGTTACTGCTGGTGTTGGAGTTTGAGCGGCATTTAAACCAGCTGTAACACCTGACTGAGCGTATGTACCACCAGCTACTACGGCTACGCTCGCTACTGTGTTGTATGTGCCACCAACTACTACGGTTGAAGCTGTAACTGTACCAGAACCTGTTACAGTTGTAATTGCTACTGGACTTGCGGCCACTGCATTAGCATATGAACTGGCAAGTGTGATGCTTGTTGAACTACCGACTACAGCAACATAATATGTGCCGTTAGCAAACCCTGTTGCGGTACCTAGTGTAACACCAGTAACTACAACGTCTTGTCCAACTACGTATGTACCAGAACTAATTGTAGCAACACCAGCAGTTGTAATGTTAGTAATTGCCAAACCAGTTTGACTAGCTGTTA